>Ga0307986_10003288_pt1 | contig 11281 bp, 10 predicted proteins | sample EllFjometageno82_FD_203170 | JGI IMG/M metagenome (GOLD analysis project Ga0307986, IMG submission 203170) | Marine microbial communities from Ellis Fjord, Antarctic Ocean - #82 | ecosystem: Environmental > Aquatic > Marine > Unclassified | place: Southern Ocean | collected 2014-10-09
AAGAAATATTCAAACAAGGTGGCTCAGCTATCAATGGATGGTTGCAGATACCAAATTCTTTTACTGCAGAATTAATGGCAAACCAAAATTGGGACTCACTTACACTTGATATGCAACACGGTGTAATTGATTATTCACATGCTATTTCAATGCTCCAAGCTATTTCAACTACGAATGTTGTTCCGTTGGCAAGAGTTAATTGGAATGAGCCTGGTCAAATAATGAAGATTTTAGATGCAGGTGCATATGGTATTATCTGCCCCATGGTTAGTAATAGAAAAGAAGCTGAAAATTTTGTTCAAGCATGTATGTACCCACCAAGAGGATACAGAAGTTACGGTCCCATTAGAGGTTTAGTTTATGGAGGACCTGACTATGCCGTTGAAGCAAACAATGAAATTTTAAAATTTGCAATGATTGAAACAAAAGAGTCGTTAGATAATCTTGATGAAATTATGCAAACACCAGGACTTGATGGCATTTATATAGGCCCTGCAGATTTAAGTTTAGCAATTGGAGAAAAACCAAGTTTCGACAAACCAGAAGGAGACCCTGTTTACGAAGTCATAATGAAAATTTTAGAACATGCTAAAAAAAATAAGATTATTGCTGGAATTCAAAACGGCCAACCTGAATACGCTGATAAAATGATAAAAAAAGGATTTCAACTTGTTACCATAGGTACTGACCAGAGATTTATGACTGCTGCAGCTAAAGCTGCTTTAGGCATAATTAAAAAAGATCAAAAAAAAGATACTGGCAAAGGCTACTAGTTAAATTTCTTAATGAGCTATTACGTGTATATGCTCAAATTAATTAGCAAAAAATCAATTACATACGTTGGTTACACTAAAGATATTAAAAAAAGAATCAGTCTGCATAACAGTGGAAAAGGAGCTAAATTTACACGTGGACGTAAATGGAAGCTTATTTATAAGGAGAAATTTTTATCAAAAAATAAAGCAATTTCAAGAGAATATTATATAAAGAAAAATAGAAAACTAAGAAATCAAATTAAAAATGAAAAAAAAAAATATATCAATTTTACTGCCGTATAAGGAAAATTTTTCACCTTCATACCCAGGTGCGGTATCACTTTTTGTTAATGATACTTGTCTTCTAAGTAAATATAGAAATGAAATTAAAGTTTATGGATCTACTAAATATAATAAGAAATTTAAAATTAATTATGTGAATATTTCTTTGAAAAGACAAATAATATCCAGTCAATCTAAAGAGTATATAAATAATTTTATTAGACATGAGAGACTAAACCCATCCAAACTAATCGAAATACACAACAGACCAAATTATCTAAAGCTTATTGATAAAAAACTAGATGACAGAAATTATACAATATTTTTTCACAACGATCCATTATCGATGGAAGGATCAAAATCAGTTGAAGAAAGAAAATATCTATTAAATAAATGCTATAGAATTATTTTTAATAGTTCATGGTCAAAAAAAAGGTTTTTGGAAGGTGTGGAAAACCAATTTGTTAATAGTGAAAAACTTTTAATTTGTTTTCAATCAGCAAAAAAGTCGGATTCAAAAATTATTAAAAATAAAAAACAATGGATTACATTTGTTGGAAAACTAAATAAAGCAAAGGGGTATGATATTTTTGCAAAATCAATTGTTAAAGTCTTAAATAAAAATAAAAATTGGAAAGGCATAGTTGTTGGAGATGAAAAAAGAGAAATAATTAATACAAAACATAAAAATCTTGATGTATTGGGTTTTCAACCACATGAGAAAGTTTTAAATATTTTTAAAAAATCAAGTATTGCTGTTGTTTGTTCCAGATGGGAGGAGCCCTTTGGCAGAACAAGCTTAGAAGCCGCAGCGAATGGTTGCGCTGTAATTATTTCAAACAAAGGAGGGTTACCTGAAACTATTACAAATGCTTTGATTATGAATGATCTTTCATCAGATGAACTTACAAAAAAAATTACTAGTTTAATTAAAGATGTTAAATTGAGATCAAACCTACAAAAATTATCTATTAAAAATTTTTACTTAACTCATAAATATGTTTCTTTATTAATAGATAATTATAGAGATGAAAAGTTGGAAAATGTAAATAATTTTTTTACTAAGAAAAATAAAACAATTTTACGAATTCTTCATGTTACAAACTTTAACGAAAGACTTGATGGAAGATTATTTTTTAATACAGGTAGGAGAATTAATAATGGATTTATTAGGCTAGGTCATAGTGTTTTAGGATTCAGTGATAGAGATATTGTTAAATACTATAGGTCAATAAAAGATTTAAACGGTAGTACAAGCCTAAATGAAAAGCTGAGAAAAACTTGCTATAATTATAAACCAGACATGATTGTAATGGGCCATAGCGATTTAATTAGCGCGCAACAATTAGGGCAGCTAAAAAGTGATTATCCTAATATTAAAATTGCTCAATGGTTTCTAGACCCATTGAACGTAAAGGGTCCTGACTATGAAAGAAATAAAAAAAGAATACTGGATAAATCTCAGTTTATTGATGCTAATTTTATAACTACATCACCTCAGGCCTTAAAATTTCTACCTAAAAAAACAAAAAATTATTTTATGCCTAATCCAGTTGATCAATCTTTTGAAACATTAAATAATTTTTCAAAACCCTGTAATGTTGATGTTTTTTTTGCATTGAGCCATGGTGTTCATAGAGGCGTGTTGAAATATGGTAAGGCAGATGATAGAAATTATTTTTTAAAACAATTGATGGGCACGACACAAAATGTCAAATTTGACGTATATGGAATCGATAAAAAACAACCAATTTGGGCAGACCATTATTTTAAAGTTATATCTAATGCAAAAATGGGTCTTAATCTAAGTAGAGGAGAACCACTTAAATATTATAGTAGTGATCGTATTGTTCAAATAATTGGAAATGGTTTGGTGACTTTAATAGATAAAAAAACAGCATATTCAGATTTTTTTACAGATAATGAAATGATTTTTTATAAAAATTTAGATGATTTATCTTCAAAAATAATAAAAATTGCAAATGATGAAAAACTAAGAAAAAAAATAGGAGAAAATGGTAAGAATAAATATTTTAAATATTTTAATTCCACAATTATAGCAGATTTTATTATTAACAAAACATTTGATAATAATATAAATAAAAAATATTTCTGGGAAAAATAGACTACAGTAATAAATTATGAAAAAAAAAGCACTAATAACAGGAATAACAGGACAAGACGGGTCATATTTAGCTGAATTACTATTAAAAAAAAATTATCAGGTACATGGAGTTGTAAGGAGAGTAGCTCTTGAAAACAAAAAACATAGGTTTTGGAGATTGCAAAAAATAATTGATAAAATTTCAATTCATGCAGCTTCACTGGAAAGCTATGCAAGTATGGTAAAAATAATTCAAAAAATAAAACCTGATGAAATATACCATCTAGGCGCACAAAGTTATATTGACTACGCATTTAAAGATGAATTTTCAACAATGAATACTAATATTAATGGAACTCATTATATTTTATCTGCTATAAAAGATTTTTCTCCTAAATCGAAATTTTATTTTGCAGGTTCCTCCGAAATGTTTGGTAAAGTACAGCAAGTACCTCAAACTGAAATAACTCCATTTCATCCGAGGTCAACATATGGTATCTCGAAAGTTGCCGGTTTTGACTTGACTAGAAACTATAGAGAGGCGTACAATTTGTTCTGTGTGTCCGGAATTCTATTTAATCATGAATCGCCTAGGAGAGGTTTCGAATTTGTTACAAGAAAAATATCTCATTCAGTAGCACAAATTAAACTGGGTCTTGAAACTAAATTAACTTTAGGAAATTTAACCTCTAAAAGAGATTGGGGGCATGCAAAAGACTATGTTGTGGCGATGTGGATGATGTTGCAACAAAAAAAACCACAAGACTTTGTTATATCGACAGGTAAGCAATATTCGGTTGAACAATTTGCAAAAGAAGCTTTTAAACAAGTGGATCTTGATTACAAAAAATATGTCATAATCAATAAAAATTTATTAAGGCCAGCAGAAGTTGATACACTCTTGGGAAATTCCAATAAAGCACAAAAAATACTTAAGTGGAAGCCAAAAATAAATTTTAAAGAACTTGTTAAAGATATGGTCGAATCTGATTTAAATTTTGTAAAAAAACAAGGTTATTAAATTTAAATGAAACTTTCAAATTGTAGAAGCTGCCGTTCTAGTAAATTATTAAATCTTTTCTCACTAGGAAAAATTCGTTTTACTGGTAAATTTTCAAAGTTTCCAAAAAAAATTAAAAAAGGTGAGCTTGGTCTAGTTATTTGTAATAGCTGCAAGTTAGTCCAGTTAAATACTAACTTTGATCTAAAATATTTATATGGACCAGATTATGGCTACAGAACAGGTATTAATAGCACGATGACAAAACATGTGAGGGATCTTGTCAAAGATCTAACCAAAAAATATAAGCTGATAAAAGGAGATGCCGTATTAGATATAGCGAGTAATGACGGAACTTTATTAAACTCATATAATAAAAATATTATAACATTTGGAATAGACCCGTTAATAAAAAAATATATAAAATTTTATGACAAAATTAATTATAAAATTTCAAATTTTTTTAATTATAAATATTTTAAATCTAAATATAAAAATAAATTTAAAATAATAACTGCGTTATCTGTTTTTTATGACACACAAAATCCTGTTAAATTTTTAAAAGATGTAGAAAAACTTTTAGATAAAGAGGGAATAGCCGTAATAGAATTTGCAGACCTTGGATCTATAATTAAATATAATATGTTTGATACTATTTGTCATGAACACTTAGAATACTATTCAACTACCGTTTTTTTAAAAATGATCAACAATAATAATTTAAAACTTATAGATATTAAAAAAAATAAAATAAATGGATCAAGTATACAATATTATATTTGCAAAAAAAATGCATCTTACAAAATTAATTCGAAAGCAATAAAAAAAATTGTTTTATCAGAAAAAATTTTACAATTAGATAAAAGAAAAACATTTATTACTTTTAAGAAAAAAATTGATAAAATTAAATTTATTTTAAAGAATAAAATTATTAAAATAAAAAAAGAAGGTAAAACAATACATGGATACGGTGCTTCTACTAAAGGTAACGTGTTGTTACAGTATTTTGGTCTGGACGATTCGACAATAGATTATATTGCAGAAAGAAATCCTAAAAAATACAATCATTATACACCAGGTTCAAAAATTAAAATAATTTCAGAAAGTAAATCAAGAAGTTTGAAGCCAGACTATTATTTAGTCTTGCCCTGGCATTTTAAGAAAGAAATTATAAAGAGGGAAAAAAATATTATAAATAAAGGCTCAACATTTATTTTTCCACTTCCTTATATGCAATCTGTAAGTAAAAATTAAATCTTATTACAAGAAAAAATGAATTATTTAATATTTAGGACTGATAGGGTAGGGGATTTACTTGTATCATCTATACTACTTAAATCAATAAAACGATCTGACTCTAATAATAAGATTTATGTCGTGTGCTCCAGGTCTAATTATGATTTGGCAAAAAATTTATCTTTCATAGATGGTGTTTTTATTTTTAAAAAAGGTTTTTTTAATAAATTAAAATTGATTATTAAAATAAACTTTTTAAAAATTGAAAGTGCTTTAATTTTAGATGGAAAAGATAGGTCAATTTTATTTTCAATGTTTATTGCAGCAAAAAATAAAATTTATATTTTAAATAAGAAAAAATTTTCTTTTTTTTTTAAAAATAAAAGAAAGAACTTAATATACGATGATGAATTAAATGATTTTAAAATTAATATAATAAAAAAAACTTTAGAAAAATTACATTTAAATTTTGTTAACAAGGATCTAAATATTTTAGAAAATGAACAATTTTTTACAAGTAATAAACTTAACCTTATAAATAAGAATAGTTATAACTTGTTCCACTATGATGAAAAATGGATTAAAAATGCATATATATCATCATACAAGAACATTGAGTTAGATGTAGATAATTTAAATTTTTTTTTAAATTCTATAATAGATAAAAGTAAAATAAATTTGGTTATTACATCAGGAAAAAAATCATCCAAACCTTTAGACCAGCTTAAAAACACTATGAATAAATTGACTTCTAATATCTACATTAAAAAAAATAATAATAATTTTTTATATTACATAGAACAACCAAATTTTAACGAATTAATTGAAATTATATGTAAATCTAATTTATGTATAACTTGTCATGGATCTCCAACTCACATAGCTAGTAGCTATAATATAAAAACTATCGATATTGTAGATTACTCTAAAATATCTTTATATAGATCATACACAAAACATCTACAAAACTACAACGAAGTGATAAGAGTAAATGCTAAAGAAACAACAAAAAAAATTTTAAGCTTAGTATGATTAAAATATAAAATTATTTATATTTTTAAATGTCTTTAAATTTGTACTCTCAACTAATTCATTTTTATATAAGTAAAAAGACATATAGCCTAATTAATTTAATAATTTTTAAAATAGTAATCTTTTTGAATGTTATGTATATATTTATAATTGTTTTTAATCAAAAAATTAAAAATATCTTCTTTTTTTTCTTCAAATAATTCTATTTGCATTAATATTTTATTGGAATTTATAAGTTTAATTAATCCCTCTAAAACTTTTTTTTCATGTCTTTCTACGTCAATTTTAATTGCTATTTTTTTATTTTCAAATTTTAGAATCTGATCTCCTATTTTTTGAAATATTTTTTTTTTATATATTGACTTAATGGCATACTTCTTAAGTTCTACGTCATTTTTGTCATATATTGAATATCCACCGGTTTTATTATTGTCTGGAACCCACATCTCAACTTCATCATTTTTATTTGATAACGCAAAATTAAATGCTTTAATATTTTCAAAACTATTTAAATTTATATTTTCTATCAATTGATTATAATTTTCTTTAATTGGCTCAAAAGAATAAATCTCACCAACTTTTGACTGTAAATTCATTGAATAAAACCCCATATGTGAACCTATATCTATAAACACCTCCAAACTGTCTTTTAGTATTAATTTCTCTAAATAATATATCTGATCTTTCTCATATTTATCTTTTAAATATATCTCTCTATCTATTGGATTTTTCAAATTAAGATTTAATAATAAACTATTGTGTTGAATAATTGTTTTATAGTTTCTTTTAACCTTCAAAAATATTTTTAATATTGATGGAATTAATCTTCTTAATAATTTTATTTGATACAATAATATAATTACTTTTCTCAATTTTTCCCCTGTGGTTTAAATATAAAATTGTTTATATTTTCAAATGTCTTTAATTTTGTAGTCTCAATCAACTCATTTTCATAGAAGTAAAAAGACATATAGCCTAATGAATTTATATAATTTATTGTATCTACAACTTTGGTTTTGCTATGCTTTTCTTCTATTTCTACTAAAAGGTTTGGCTTATATTTTTTAATTATATTTTTGGACCCATCTATTACTTCTTTTTCATGTCCTTCAACGTCAATTTTGATAAATCCTATTTTTTTATCGAGTAATACATCGTCCATTTTCTTCGTCTTTACTTCTATAGCGTTGAATTTATTAAAATTATTATTTGCATGTATAGTTGCGGCACCTAATTGATACAATTCTTCATAATTATTTTTAAAAAAAGATTTACTTCTGGTAGGTATTTTTAATTTTGTCAATCCGTCTTGGTCGGATAGGGCACAATTATAGAGGCTGATATTTCTTATTATCTTAGGTAAATTTTTCTTTAAAAAAGGATATATTAATGGGTTTGCTTCAAAAGAATGAACATGTTTAAATTCTTGAGAAAGTCTGTAACTATAGACTCCTCTATAAACTCCTACATCTACGGCATCCATATCTGGGCTACTATATCTGCTTAAAATATTTAGTTCTTTTTCATAATTATTTTTATTTGCTCTTATTAATCTTTTTTTAAGTAAGTAAGATTCTGAAAGAAAAAAGTTTTTAAGTATATATTCTATGTCTTTAATCATTAATCTTTAATTATATTCGATTATTTTAATTTATTATTTAGATCTTTATTTTGTTTAATGCATTGTTATTAAATAAATTTGCTTCATGTATGTATCTACGTACCATTTGTGTAGTTTTATGGCCTGTCATTGCCATTATATTTCTTTCTTCAGCTCCAGCTTCAGCTGTAGATGTTGCAAAGCCAGACCTTAGACTGTGACCAGCATATTTACTGCCATCTAAACCCGCCAAATTAGCATATTTTTTTATAATCAAGGCTACGCTCTTGTCTGAAATTGAAAAAATTTTTCCTTTTTTGCTTTTTAATTCATAAATCCAATTTTGAAGATGCAACACAGGACAGTATGCAGCGTTACTGAAAGAGGGAATAGCCTTAGTCATACCTTCTCCTGATTGGTCTGTTTTAGACCTGCTGACGAATATTTTTACACCTTCTCGGACAAATTCAATATCCTCATAGTCTAGAGCTACTAATTCTGATCTCCGAAATCCACCTGCAAAACCAACTAAGATTAAAGCTTTATCTCTTATTTTTCTATTTTCTTTTATTTTATCCTTATTAATTACATCAATTATTGCTTTTAAATCATTGATTAATATAGGTTTTTTAGCTTTTTGTTTGCTTCCTTTTTGTCTCTTAATACCGAGTAGATTCTCAACGATTATTGGATGCTTGGTATCTATGTAGTGGCCTTTGAGTTTATGAATGACGCTTATGGAAGCTATTCTTCTTTTTAAAGTGCTGAATTTAGAAGTTTTTGAAAGGTTAGTTAAGTATAAAGATAATATTTTTGGATCAGCTGGCAACAGATTGAAATTATTTTTTATACAAAATGCTGCAAAATCTTTGTAATCTGATTCATAAGCTCTTAAAGTATTTGGTGACTTTGAATTTCTTAAATTCTTTAAAGTTTCAAGTTCTAACGTTTTTATGTCATTTACTACTTCATTCATAATAATTTCCGATAACCATTAATTATCGGAATAATATATTAGATGAATTTTATTGTCAATAGTTTAAATAAATATTGTGAAAATATTTTTATTTATAACTTTATTATTATTAAATGGTTGTTTGTTAGTTCCACTTTCTCCTTTGATATCTCCAGGTTTCTACGCCGGAACCGCAGATGTAACCGTTAAATCAAAAGAATTGTTGTCGGGCACTGAATGCAAATGGCGATGTTATAAGAATAAAAAAAAATGAAACTTGTTGGAACTTCTTTTCAAATAAGAACTTGGAACTATTTAAGACAAATTCCGAGAGGAACCATTAAAACATACGCTCAGGTGGCTAAAGCCATAGGTAAACAATCGGCAGCTCGCGCTGTGGCTAATGCTATAGGTAAAAACCCTTACCCAGTTACAATTCCGTGCCATCGAGTGATAAGATCTGATGGTTCTCTTGGTGGATACTCAGGTAAAGGTGGCATCAAGACAAAGAAGAAGTTGCTAAAAAAGGAGGGTATAAACGTCTAATATTGTTATTTAACGTAGGTTTTAGACGATTTACTCTATTCTAGTGCAGTAAAACATAGCTCTCGGCTCAGTTGTACTCAGAAGAAGGTTATCTAAAAAAATAAGCTATCTATGACCGTTTAAACACTATATTCCATTATTGCACGTCTCTAGAAGTGGCTCTAATGGCAATTTTTAGAACCTCCAGAAGTGTTGTTAATACTATTATATTTAACCTTTAAAAGTCACATATATAGGGGTTTTTAATACATTCTAGTCTTAAAAATAAAATATTCCTTAAATACTTCCCAATTAGCTACATTTTATAGATTAATGAGTTTTTTTATAAGATTTTTTAATTAATTTTAAATAATAAAATAACCTAATAAAAACAGTGCTATACAATTGATAATTAATTTATAATATTAATATATTAGTAAGTAATACTTACTTAATAAAAGCTAATTACGCTTATTATTATTTTTTTTAATTCTCCACCTAGAACCTTCTCTGACAATGAAACCGCAGCAATTAGAGGAACGACACTTACATGGGAAATCTTTATAATGTTCATCAAAACCAAAACCATAGTCATATGATAGCTCTTCATTTTTTTTAATATCTCTTATAGAGCTTATCCAAAGTTTAGTACCCTTCCCTGTTACTTCGCAGTTAGGATTACAGGAGTGATTGATTAATCTTGCAGTGTTATATTTATAGTCTCCATCCATATCGTATTTTTTATTTATGTTAAAGAGATATATGTGCTTATCATTATCAAATTTTTTATTGGATTCAGTTTCTTTTTTTGTAATTAATCTTCCACGATATTCAATAACTTTCGTGTCATTTTTAATATCTTTAGTGGCTACAAGACCCTGATTGCTAATTTTAGATTTTATTACTTTATACATTTAAGTTTTAAAAATTAATTAATAAAAATATTTAAGAGCTATAAATACTATTACAGGTATTGTCAAAAAAGATACGACAGTTGACATGACAATGGTGCTGGCAATACTGTTAACAACTTTTTTTGAAGAATACATTGATCCTACTAAATATGTAAGTATTGCACTTGGCATAGAGCATTGGATAAGAAAAACACCTGCGGGCACACCTTTCAAATCAAAAAAATAGATTAGACCTAATGCAATTATTGGTCCTAAAATTAATCTCGCAAACGTAGAAATTATTGCGTTCTTTAAAGAAAAAACTTTTAATTTTGTGAGAGCTATACCTAAAGACATTAGTATCAACGCTATTGTAGAATAAGCTAACAAAAAAGCTGTGTTTTCAACAAACTTAGGTGGTTGAACATTGTAATATAAAAAGCCTACTGCAATTAATACCGCGTAAACAGGAGTGCTTTCTAAAAGAACCTTAAAACTAATTTTTTTACTTGCTAAAAAAATTCCGAACGTGAAGTGAGATATTATTATTACTGCAGATATAGCTGAGGCAACACCTAAACCAAGTTTTCCATACGCAAACAAACAGATAGGTAGACCCATATTTCCACAATTAGGTAAAATTAATGGTGGTAGTTCGCTAATAAAATCTCTTTTTTGTAAAGCAAGAATGGCAAGTCCAATTATAGAAAATCCTATGAGTGCTAATAAAGTATAAAAAAAATAGTTAATAAATAAGTTAAAACTTATTCCAGTAGAAGTAATTGCGTAAAAAGCTAAAGCAGGTGAGCCAAATTTTGCTGCAAAGTTAGTGATAAATTTTGTGTCATATGTGGGATTTTTTTTACCTAAATAATAACCAACTCCTATCAAAGTAAAGA
>Ga0307986_10003289_pt1 | contig 11280 bp, 12 predicted proteins | sample EllFjometageno82_FD_203170 | JGI IMG/M metagenome (GOLD analysis project Ga0307986, IMG submission 203170) | Marine microbial communities from Ellis Fjord, Antarctic Ocean - #82 | ecosystem: Environmental > Aquatic > Marine > Unclassified | place: Southern Ocean | collected 2014-10-09
AGCTTCAAACTATTTAGTTCAGTTCCCAATTAATAAATTTAATTTACAAGATGTTCTAACCTATGGAGCTTTTAGTTATCCGATAACTTTTTTAATTACTGATTTAGCAAATAGGAGGTTTGGGAAAAAAAAAGCTAGGAAACTTGTGTATATCGGTTTTGTTATAGGAATTTTATTAACGACATTCGTTTCAACCAATTTCCAAGATGTAATTTCAATTAGAATAGCTCTAGGCTCAGGTATTGCGTTCTTAATTGCTCAATTGATTGACATAGAAATATTTCAGCGTTTAAGAAACAAAAAATGGTTTGTGGCACCAGTAACCTCGTCTCTTTTAGGTTCAACTATTGATACTTTTTTATTTTTTTCTATTGCATTTCTAGGAACAGGTGTTCCTTGGGTAACACTTGCTTTAGGAGATTTATTTGTAAAATTTCTAATGGCTCTTTTAATGCTAATACCATTTAGATTGTTAATTTTTAGAATAAGAGATTTAAACGGAAAAAAATATACTACTTAGTGTATTTTTCTTTTTTTATTTTCACTAAATAAATCAGTTAATTGATTTATCATGACATCCCCAAGATCTTGCACATCTGCAATTTTAATTGCTTTATTGTAGTATCGAGTTACATCATGACCAATTCCGATCGCAAGTAATTCAACCGAAGAATTTTTTTCTATCCATTTTACAGTTTGTTTTAGATTGTTTTCTAGATAGTCACTTGGGTTTGTGGACAATGTTGAGTCGTCAACAGGGGCTCCATCAGATATTACCATCAATATCTTTCGTTCTTCTTTTCTTTTAAGTATTCTATTGTAAGCCCACTTCAGTGCTTCACCATCTATATTTTCTTTTAATAAACCTTCCTTCAGCATAAGTCCTATATTATTTTTAGAAAGCCTCCATGGTGCGTCAGCAGATTTATAAATAATGTGTCTCAAGTCGTTGAGCCTACCAGGAAACAATGGTTTTTCATTATTTGTCCATTTCTCTCTGCTTCTTCCACCTTTCCAATTTTTAGTAGTGAATCCTAATATTTCAACTTTTACAGAACATCTTTCTAAGGTTTTTGATAAAATATCTGCACATAGTGCAGCCACTGAAATTGGTTTACCTCTCATAGATCCAGAGTTATCAATTAAAATAGTAACTAACGTATCTTTAAATCTGATATCCTTTTCTTTTTTGAAAGACAGTGAATTTAGAGGATCAATAATAATTCTTGTTAATTTTGAGGTATCTATTGCGCCTTCTTCCAAGTCAAAATCCCAAGATCTATTTTGTTTTGCTAACAATTTTCTTTGTAATTTATTGGCTAACTTAGAAATGAAGCTTTTTAAGCCTAATAATTGTTGATCAAGGTTTTGTCTTAATCGTATTAGTTCAGCTTCATCTTCTAATTGTTCAGCATTAACTATCTCGTCAAATTCCTGTGTATAGAATTTATATTTTGAATCTCCAAAATTTTTACTTCTCTCTCTATTACCTTTGGGAGAATTTAGAGATTCTTCTTCTTCATCAACTTCATTTTCATTATCGATTTCAGAGGACAATTGATCTAAATCTGGCAAACTAGAATCGATAGAAATATCATTATGTTCTGGAGTTTCTGATTCTAGTTCATTTTTTTCATTTGATTTATTATCTGAGTTATCTTCATTTTTGTGTTTATCATCTTTTTCATCATACTCTTTACTTTTATCTATTTGCATTTCAGAAATTATACGTGAAATTAAAGAATCAAATTTTTTTTGGTCTAGAATTGAATTGTTTAACAAATCTAACTTACTTTTCAATTTGGCATCAAGCTTTTTCTTATATTTATTTTCTAGTTCTTTTTCATTATTTAATTTAAATATTTTATTTCTTAAATAATTTTCAAAAGCATCTACAAATTCGTAATCATTGTTTTCATAGTTTTTCTTCTCTTTAATTTTAATTTTATAATATTTATTTAAATTTTCTTTGATCCCCTTAAAATAAGAAGATCCAATATTTTCACATCTAATTTTTTCTGCAGCAGCGTACAAAAGTTTTGAAATATTACCCTTAGGTTCAAAGGAATTATAAATATTTATATCTGAACATCTTAGTTTTAAAGCCTCTGTGTCTGCCAAAGCCCTTGTTTCTATGTAGTCAATTTTATTATCTATACTTTGAATGTTTGGAAGATTAATAACATTTATATTTTTTTTTGTTACTTCCCTACCAAAAGTAACATCAATATTCTGGTCACCAATAATAGACTTAATAGTAGAGGTAATTGCTTTCTTAAAATTTTCTAAATTTTCAACTTTTTTTTCCATCTAGGAAATTGTAACATTTACTGAAGATTCTGGTAGGTCTTCACCAAAGCATCTTTGATAATATTCAGATATAATCTTTTTTTCTGTTTCATCACACTTGTTTAAAAAAGTTAATCTAAAAGCATATCCTTGGTCTTTAAATATTTTAGTGTTTTCAGCCCAATGTAAAACAGTTCTAGGACTCATAACCGTTGATATGTCACCATTTACAAAACCCTTTCGTGTCAAATCTGCAACTTTTATCATATTAGAAATTTTTTCTTTTCCTTCCTTCGAGCTATAACTTTTATTTTTTGCAAGAACTATTTCTAGCTCTTTCTCAAAAGGTAAGTAATTAAGCGTTGTAACGATATTCCACCTGTCCATTTGCCCCTGATTAATTTGTTGTGTTCCATGATAAAGTCCTGTCGTGTCACCAAGGCCTATCGTGTTAGTTGTTGCAAACATCCGAAAGTAATCATGTTGACTAATAACCTTATTTTTATCAAGTAGTGTAAAACTACCTTCGCTCTCAAGAATTCTTTGAATAACAAACATTACATCTGGTCTACCCGCATCATACTCATCAAACACTAAAGCTACCGGATTTTGTATTGACCAGGGTAAAATACCTTCTTTAAATTCTGTAATTTGTTTACCATCTTTGAGAACAATAGCATCTTTGCCTATAAGATCTATTCTACTAACATGACCATCTAAATTAACTCTCACACATGGCCAATTGAGTCTTGCAGCAACCTGTTCAATGTGAGTAGATTTTCCCGTACCATGATAACCCTGAATCAAAATTCTTTTATTAAATGCAAATCCTGAAAGAATAGCTAAAGTAGTGTCTCTATCAAACTTATAATCTTGATCTAACTTAGGAACAAATTCATTTTTTTTTGAAAACGCAGAGACTTCCATTTTTGTATCAATACCAAAAACTTGTTTTACTGATATTTTAATATCTGGTTTTTTTAATTCTGTTAAATTTGCCACTATTTTTTCCCTACCGTCATCTTTAATTGACTATATGCTAAAGTAATTTTTTTAAGTTTATCTTCAAATTTTCTACTGCCCAGATTTTTATCAGGATGATATTTCTTTACAAGAGTTTTAAATTGTTTTTGAATTTCCTCCCATTTAGCGTCATATTTTACCTCCATAGCATCAAATGCATCTCTATCCGTGTTGCTTAATTGAGTTCTTTTATATTCGTTGAAACTTTCAGATTTAAAAATATTAAGCTTATCTTCCAAAGCATTATTCCAAAGAATATTAAAAAAATTATCAGATGAGCTAAAACTTTTTGTAGCTTTATGCCATGTAAGGTCTGATTTAACAAAATACTCTACCTCTTGATCAGTCATATTTGAAAAATAATTCCATTTTTTGTTAAAAATCTTAATATGTTCTAGACAAAGAAGTCTATATTTTTTACTATTATCTTTTTCTAAAGGAGCCTTGTAGCTACCAATTTGCTCACAATTTTCCCAATCACAAATAATTTTCATATTAAAAAAACATTTATATAGTAAATTAAGAATATATGAATGAATTTTTAAAGTTTGTAGAGAATAAAATTAAGCAAAATATCAAGATAGAAAGTATTTTAATAACAGATAATAGCAGTCACCATAAAAAACATAAATTTTTTGACGCTCAAAAATATCATCTAAAACTTGAAATCAAATCTAATTATCTAAATTCTCTAAATAGAGTACAAGCTCAAAGAGAAATTATGAACCTCTTAGGAGAAGAGTTAAAAAACAAAATACACGCACTGGAAATACATGTTAAATAATTTTATCAAATACTTTTTTTAATTCTAGACTAGAAACTTTATAAGAATTAGGCAGAGTTGTTTTGCCAATATTTTTTAATAAAATTAAATTAATTTTTTTATCGTTATTTTTTTTATCATTACTCATGTGATCTATTATTTGGCTATATTCATTTTTTTTAAAAAATTTCTTAATATCATCTTTTAAGTTATTTGACCTATAAATATTTTTTAATTGATCAAGTGTATTTAAACTACATATTTTTTTTAAATAAGAAAATTTTGCCGCCATCATCATGCCCATGATCACAGCCTCACCATGATTTATTTTTCTAGAATAATTATTTTGAACCTCAATAGCATGAGCAAATGTATGACCAAAATTTAAAATCATCCTAAAGTTTTTTTCATTCTCATCTTTATTAACAAAGTATAATTTTATTTTACAACTTTTAATTATTGCTTCCTTTAATAAATTTAAATTTCTATTAAATATCATTTGTTTAGAATTTTTCTTAAGCCAATTAAAAAAACTATTTTTCAAAATTAATGAATGTTTTAGAATTTCTGCGTATCCACAAATTAATTCCCTCTGTGGCAAACTTTTTAAAATTTCAACATCAGAGATAACAAGCTTAGGTTGATAAAATGTTCCAATTAGATTTTTACCAAGATCAGAATTTACTCCAGTTTTACCCCCAACTGAAGAGTCGACTTGAGCTAACAATGTTGTAGGAATATTTATAAAGTTTATACCTCTTTTAATAATGCTCGCGGCAAAAGCAGAAAAATCACCTAGAATCCCACCTCCAAAACTAATTAAAATATCATTTCTATTAAAATTTTTTTCTAGGCACTTTTCTACTAGTTTGTTTACATTTGAAAAAGATTTAAATTTTTCATTCACAGAATACTCAAATATATGAACTTCATATTTATTTAAATTTATTTTTAGATTATAAATAAATTTTTTTGGAATATTCCTGTCTACAACTAACGAAATTTTTTTTGCTTGGGGGCAGACATCTTTGATATATTTCGAAACATTTTTTAAAATATTTTTGCCGATTATTATTGTGTAGTTAGAGTGAAGACTTTTGACTTTTATTTTATCTATTTTCATAAATTTTTATAATTATTTTAGCTATTAATTTTGGCTTTTGTTTATTGCATTCTATTTTATGGTCAGCAAGAGCGTAAAAATCTTTCCTTTCATGATAAATTTGTTCTAAAGTTTTTTTAAAGTTGTCATTATTCAGCAAAGGCCTTTTTTGTGATTTTTTCACCCTTTCTTTGATAATCTCTAGATTTGTGTTTAGCCAAAAGCTTTCACTATTTAGTAGAATTTCTTCTCTAATATTAGAATTCATAAAAGCACCTCCACCTAAAGATATAATAACATTTTTTTTTTTTGCCTGTTCTAGCGTATTGTATTCTTCTATTCTTCTAAAATAATTCTCGCCCCTTAACTCAAAAATTTTTGAAATAGTCATATTGTGTTTCTTTTCAATAATTTTATCTATATCTATAAACTGCATTGAGAGAAGCTCAGATAAAATTTTACCTATAGTTGTCTTACCAACGCCCATCATTCCAGTTAAAGTGAGGTTTTTTTTCAATTAAACTCCTAATTTATAATTTGATTTATCATAAATTTGTCTTATTTATGCAGTTTAAATATATTTAAATATTATGCAATTAAATTTCAATAGACCCTTTACTAAAAAAACGTCAATCAAGAGAAAAATATTTAATTTTTTTTTATATTTTATAGCTCTATTTCTAGTTCTGTTACTGTTGAGTAAGTTTAATTTTCCAGCTCCAATGGAAAAAATTAAAAACAATATTACCAATGAAACTATTAAGCTTAAATAAAAATATATTTTTTTTTTTTATTTTATTTCTTTTTAGTTCAGCACTTTTTTCTGAAGAAAGTGTAGATATTTGGAGTAAAAAAAATTTAAAAGATAAAGCTGTTATCGATGTTACAAATAATAATTCTTTAAAAAAAGAAAAGTCAAAAATTAATATTAATACGAAACTTCCAAAGCAAATTACAATCGACTCAGCTAATTTAAAATTAAATAAAAATTTAATATATGGTATTTTTGAACCAGAGAAAAATAATCTTACATTAAATATGTGGTTAAATTCAGAGGGAACAAGAGTTAAAGATACAATTGAAAGAATTAATAAAATTAAACTTTCTTCATTTGCAGAAGAAATATTTGTAAATACATTATTTACAATTTCATCACCACCGAGTCAGAACATGTCAAATGAAGATTTCATAGAATATAAATTAGACTGGATGATCAACAATCAAAGACAAGATCTTATATCTGCTTTTTTAAATAAAAATAAGGAATTTCCAAACAAAGAAAAAATTATTAAATATCTTGTTGATCAAAATATTTCAAAATCAAATATAGAACAAGCTTGTGAAAAAATTGCTTTATTAGATAATAATATAAGAAACTCGTATTTGGATCAATTTAAAATTATTTGTCTTATTAAACATAAAAAAAAAAATGAAGCCATGCTTATGCACGATCTGCTGAAAGAACAAAAATTATCTAACAATTTTTTTGACAGCAAAATTAACTACCTTTTAGGACTAAGCAAAAAAGAAGATAAAAAAATAGATGACACATCACTTTTAAATTTTTATTTATCTTCAATTACAGTTTCTGAGTTTGACTACAGTCCAAATAAAAAAACTAAAAAACAAATTTGGCAATATTTAAATGCAGCGAAATTATTGAAAGTTAATAATTTTGAAAGTAACGAACAGATTAAATACTTAGAAATAGCTGCTAATAAAGATAATCTAAATTATTCTTATATTTTTGAAATCTACAAAAATATAAAATTCGACCTGAATGATTTTTTAAATATTGATAAAATTTATCAAATGCTTGATCCCGTGAGTGCAAGAGCACTAACATACCAAAAAATTTTATTATCAGATAATATTAAAACCAAATTAAAATATATTTTTTTATTAAATGATCTATTTATAGAAGACAAACTATTCAATATATCTAGAAATTATTTAGACCAAGAGTTAAAACTTTTCAACACACAAGAAGTACCAGTAGAGTATACAGATTTAGTTTCCAAAAATATTATTGATACAACAAAAAATAAACTGAACAAAATAAAGCTGAGTGATAAAAAATATCACACATCTAAAATTATTAGGTTTTACACATTAAAAAATATTTCATTGAGCAAAGTTGAAAAAGATATAAAATCCGTTAGTAAAAAAATAAAAAAAAATAAAAAATATCAAATTTCCTTAAAAGACGCTGCTCTTTTTGAATCGTTAGAAAGTGATGGTATTATTTTACCGAAAGAAATAGATTACAATCAAATAAAAAAAAATAATTTACCACCTACAGAATTGTTAAATTTTATAAAAAATAATGAAATAGGGATGCTTTTATTAAGAATAGTCGAGTTAATAGGTGAGGACGAAATTCTAGACTTAGATGATCAAACTATTTACTTTATAAATCACTTATTTACAAAATCAGGTTTAATAAAATTTAGAAACAGGATTTTATTTGTTGCACTACCTGAAAGAAACAAAATTTAATATAATAAAATTATTATGACTGTTAGAAAAATATTAACTGAACCAGATCCATTTTTAAGACAAATTTCTAAAGATGTTAACTTTGTTGATGATAATATAAGAAAATTAATGGATGACATGCTTGAAACTATGTATGAAGCGCCTGGAATTGGTTTAGCCGCTATTCAAATTGGCATTCCTAAAAGAATTATAGTTATTGATCTATCCAAAGATAATTTGAAGCAACCGTTATATTTCGTTAATCCTAGAATAATTGTAAAATCAAATAATAAAACAACTTACGAAGAAGGATGTTTGTCTGTGCCAGGACAATTTGCTGAAATTGATAGGCCCATGCAATGCCATGTTAGTTACTTAGACTATCATGGTAAAGAAAAAGAACTAAAGGCAGAAGGACTTCTTGCAACCTGTATACAGCATGAAATAGACCACCTAGAAGGAATACTATTTATAGATTATCTATCAAAATTAAAAAAAAACTTTATTGTTAAAAAACTTTCAAAACAAAAAAAAGCATTCGAAAGAATAGTGGTTTAAACTAATAAACTAATAAACTAATGACGTACAAAATTGTTTTTATGGGAACGCCAAAGTTCTCAGTTCCTGTACTAGAAGTTTTAGCAAATTCTTCATACAAAATTTCTTGTGTCTACACTCAATATTCAAAAAAATCTAATCGTGGACAAAAATTAAATCCTTCGCCTATCCAAAAATGTGCTGAAAATTTAAAATTAGACTTAAGAAGCCCACAGAATTTAAATAATGAGGAAGAATTTAAATTTTTAAAAAACCTAGAACCAGATATCGTTGTTGTGGTTGCGTACGGACAGCTTATACCTAAAAGATTTCTTGACCTATCAAAAGAAGGATTTTTGAATATACATGCTTCTTTACTGCCTAAATTTCGTGGCGCTGCACCAATTCAAAGATCAATTATGAATCTAGAAAAAGAAACAGGAATAAGTTTTATGAATATAATTGAAGAGTTAGACGCTGGACCAGTAATGAAGCAAATTAAAATTAAAGTCAATGAACTCAATACAGCAGAAGAAATTTCAAACACACTATCACAAATAAGTGCAGAAAATATTATAGCAACTTTAGATGATATTTTTAATAAAAAATCAAAATTTATTGAACAAAAAAATGAATTAGCTAGTTATGCTAAAAAAATAAAAAAAAGTGAGACAAAAATTAATTGGAGTGAAAATGCAAAACATATACTGGCAAAAATTAATGGTCTAAACTCAACTTTAGGAGCATGGTTTATTTATAAAAACACAAGATACAAAGTGTGGAGAGCTGCAATATCTGAGATAACAGGCAAACCAGGGTCTATTCTCAACAATGATTTTATAATTGGTTGTGCTGATAAATCTATAGAAATTACAGAAATACAAAAAGAAGGTAAAAAAAAGTTATTATTGAAAGACTTTTTATCAGGAATAAGTTTCAAAATAGATGATTTAGTAGAATAATGCACATATATCAAATTATAATAGAGTATGATGGAACAAATTTCTCAGGGTGGCAAATTCAAAAAAAAGAAAATTCTGTTCAAGAAACAATAGAAAAAATTTTAACTAAAATTTTAAAAGTAAAAATTAAACTTTACGGTTCAGGAAGAACAGACTCTGGTGTGCATGCAGTAGGGCAATCAGCTCATTTTGCATCTAAGCTCATAATAAATAATACATTTGTTTTTCTAAATAGTATAAATTTTTTTTTAAAGAAAGAATCTATAGCTATTTTAAGTTTAAGAAAAAAAAAAAAAAATTTTCACTCTAGGTATAGTGCTACAAAAAGAAAATATAAATATATAATTATAAATCGTATAGCCCCTTTATCTTTAGACTCTAATAGAGCCTGGCATATAAAAAATAAGTTAAATATTGATTTAATGAAAAGGGGAGCAAAGCTTTTACTTGGTACAAAAGATTTTTCTACTTTTAGATCTTCCTCTTGTAATGCTAAGACACCAATTAAAACTCTTCAAGAGGTTGACATAAAAAAGAAAAATAACTCAATAGAAATAGTTTTTACATCAAAGTCTTTTTTACAACAACAAGTCAGATCTATGGTTGGATGTTTAAAGTTTGTAGGAGAAGAAAAGTGGAGTTTAAAACAATTTAAAGATATTATTAATTCAAAAAAAAGGATAAAGTGTGCACCTCCAGCTCCACCATGTGGCCTTTATTTGATGAAAGTTTTATATTAATTTCATTTTAATTTAAGAATAATAATTTTATATGATACTAAATATTTTATGTTCATAGAACTTTTTACAACTGAACAAATTACAATATTAACTCAAATAATCTTTATAGATTTAGTTTTAGCGGGAGATAATGCGATTATAATTGGTATGGTTGCATCTAAATTTCCACCTACACAAAGAAAAAAAATAATTTTTTGGGGAATTAGTGGAGCTGTAATTTTAAGAGTTATCTTAACTATGATGACTGCCTATTTACTCCAAATTAAAGGATTAAGGTTAATTGGAGGAATATTATTACTTTATATAGTCTACAAACTTTACGTAGATGTGATTAAAAGTTCATCAAGTCATAAGAATATCAAAATAGATAATTCAAGTTTAGTAAAAGCAATTTGGACAGTTTTATTAGCAGACTTTACAATGAGTCTAGATAATGTTTTAGGTGTTGCCGGTGCTGCAGGCCACCATTATTATTTACTAATATTTGGATTGGTCTTATCTATAATTTTAATGGCTGTTGCAGCTAATTTAATTTCTGAGTGGATTAAAAAATATAAATGGATTTCTTGGTTTGGTTTACTAGCCATATTAGTAGTAGCAATACAGTTAATCTACACAGATATAAGATTATTTATTTAATATAGATTAAGATATTAAAATGATGAATCAGATACTACCTGTGGTTTTCATGACAGGAGTTTTCTTGTTAGTTCTTCCTGCTTTTTTACAATCAAACTCTAAGCTTAAAAAATTCTTAACCAATCTTACTGTTTGGATTATTGTAGTACTTATAATTTTAACAGTTATTTACATATTTAAAAAATATTGAAGACTATTAGGGCAGGAAAAAAAAAGGGCAGTAAAAACTGCCCTTTTATAAATTTATTTAGAAAGAGTGGGATTACATTCCCATTCCACCCATTCCGCCCATTCCGCCCATTCCGCCCATAGGAGGCATTCCACCACCACCTGCAGCATCTTTTTCTTCAGGTTTATCAGCGATCATTGCCTCAGTAGTAATTAACAATCCAGCTATAGAAGCAGCATCTTGCAATGCTGATCTTACAACTTTAGTAGGATCAATAATTCCCTTAACAAACATGTCACAATACTCTTCGTTTTGAGCATCGTAACCTTGAGTAGCTTTATTTCCTTCAATTAGTTTTCCAACAATGACTGCACCGTCGACACCAGCGTTAGCTGTAATCTGTCTAATCGGAGATTGTAGTGCTTTTTTAACTATCTCTACACCAGCTTTTTGATCATCACCTTTAACTTTAACTTCATCTAATTTAAGAGAAGCATAAAGCAAAGCACAACCACCACCAATAACCACACCTTCTTCTACTGCAGCTCTCGTTGCATTTAATGCATCTTCAACTCTAT
>Ga0307986_10003290_pt1 | contig 11279 bp, 15 predicted proteins | sample EllFjometageno82_FD_203170 | JGI IMG/M metagenome (GOLD analysis project Ga0307986, IMG submission 203170) | Marine microbial communities from Ellis Fjord, Antarctic Ocean - #82 | ecosystem: Environmental > Aquatic > Marine > Unclassified | place: Southern Ocean | collected 2014-10-09
TAGTAGTATGGATACTCTTATTAATGCACTTTCAAGCACTATTATTATTGAAGGAAATAAATTTATTAGTTTAAAAAATAAGAGTAATTATCTTACACTCTCTAAATACTTAATATGTGGTTTATCAATAATTGTTTTTTTAATTGCATCTAAAGGATACAGCGTCTTATTTATGTTTTTATTTGCAGATTTATTATGCTGTGCTGCAGTATTTCCTATTTTTTATGGGATGTTCAAGGGAGACGTTGATGAAAAACTTTCTTTAATCTCTGTTATAATTGGACTGATATCTGGATTGCTTTTATTTCCTAATCAAACTTTTGATAAAAGTATTTTAATTGGTGGTTTGTTTCCAGCTGAAGCGTTTCCAATCTGGATATCTACAGCATTATTATTTTGGTCATTTGTTTTAGCAACATTTGCACCCATGATTATAGTGATGATCTTTAAAAAAAATAGTAACTTTAATTTTTCTAGGATTAAAAATTCAATTAAGAGATAATGAATATTTATAATAATAGGAAAAACTTTTTTTATAAATTAAAGAGTAGCTGTAAGAATGAATGGTTGGAATATACTAATCATAAATTTTTATCTGATTTAGTAAGTAATAAACTACCAGATAAGAATTTTAAAGATTATTTAATTCAAGATTATGTTTTCTTACAGCAATTTCTTAAAATCTTAGCACTAAGTGTTTATAAATCTAAGAACTTTGAAGAAATTAATAGATCAATAAATTTTATTAAGGGAATTGATCATGAAATTAAACTTCATATAAGTTATTGTAAAAAATGGAAAATACCACTTAAGTCTCTTAATAACATTGTGGTCAAGAAAGCTAATAGTGCTTACACCGATCATGTACTAAGAGTGGGCAAAAATGGAGACAATCTTGATATTTTCTCATGCCTATCGGTATGTATCATTGGCTATGGTGAGATTGGGTTTAAGCTCTCTAAAATTAAAAACTGGAAAAAAAGTAAATATAATTCTTGGATTAAAATGTATTCATCCAAAGAATATCAACAAGTAGCCAAAAATAATATTGATTATTTAGATATTCTATTGAAAAATAATAAGATTAAGAAACTAAATACACTTAAAAGAAATTTTAAAAAATCAACTATTCTTGAAAAAAAATTTTGGGAGTGTTTTGTTTAAATTTTTAGTTGCTTAAAATTTCTAAGGGCAATGGAGCTTCTGGATATTTTTCCTTGCATAATTTTTCGTAATTTTTACAAAGTGTCTTTACAGTTTCATATGCCTCAACTTTAGATGTTAAAAATTTAATTAAAGTATCTCTCTCAAGTTCAATTTCTTTAATATCTTGTTCACTTAAAAATTCACCTGTTTCAACTTCCCAATAAGTATCATTTAATTCTTCAGTTTTTAAAGTATTAAGTTTTTTTTGAAGTTCAATAATTATCTCATCATCTGTTTTACTATCTTTCATAGGAGAGTTTACTAATTTACCTAAACATTTGTCTTTAAGATCGTCTAAAAAAGTATTGTAAGGTTTGCCCTCAACCAAACCTGTAAAGTGATTACTTTCAAAGTATTTATTAATAGCGGCATTAATTGATATTTTATTTTTGCCCTTAGCAACAGCTACTTGAACATAAACTTCTTGGCTAATATATTCATTTAAATAGTCTTTGATATTTTTAGATAGCATTTTAAATCTATTTATTATTTTTTTAAAATTATACAATTAAGTTTATCATTAAAAATGATATTTTTTTTATATTTTAGATTAATCTCATTAACACCCTTTAAAATTTGAACAGGGCTAAATTTTAATAAGGTAGATATATAACGTTGTTTTATCATTTTTAAATATTTTTTTTTTTTTACATTTACCTTAAAATTAAATTTAGTAATATTTTTTTTAATATTAAGTTGAAGTAAGTTTTTCCAAATGATGATATCTCTTTTAAAAGATTGATTAAGTTTTTGTTTCATCAAAGGAAATGTAGGAATTTCATTATTCTTTGTGTCTAAAGTTAGAATTAAAATAATCCCTCCTATTTCTAAACTGGAGAGCAAAGAAGCTAATATCATTTTAATATCTCTTAAATTAAAGAAATGAATTGTTTGCTTAATTAATATTAAGTCAAATTTTTTTTTATTATTTTTTAAGTATTTGATTGCACTTATCTTCTTAAAAATAATTCTTTTATCTTTATCTTTATGGTTTTCAATATCTAGACCAATGGGTTTGTTTTTTAATTTAAGTTTTGTTGATAAAGATCCTATTATTTTTCCACGACCACAGCCAATATCTAAAATTTTGGACTCTTTATTTAGTTTTTTTTGTTCTAATAAAAAATTATTAAAAGATTTAATATATTTGGTAGATGAAATCCAAGTTTTATTATCCCAATTTTTGATACTTAACATTTAGTTAATTTAAAACATTTTAACTTTTATTTAAATAAAGTATTAGTTATTAATGTTTGAAAAATTACATATATTTCTAGGTGCAACTGTCGCAGATGCGGCTGCTAGACCTTTACATTGGGTTTATAATGAAAAGAAACTTAAATCTTTTATTAAAAATAAAAAAAATATAACTTTTTTCAAAAAAAATAGATCTCCATTTTATTCGATTAAAACTGGTGAGGTTTCTGGTTATAATGATGTTGGTCAAGTTATGTTTAAAACATTAACTCAGACTAAAGGTCAAAAAAATATTGTTACTAATTTTAAAAAAAATATTGTTAAAAACTTTGGACTTGGTTCAAATTATTGGAAAAATCTTAAATTAAGAAAAAAATATAAAAAAATTAAATGGGAAACGGCAATGAAAGGTCCATGGATTCATCAAAATATCTTAGAGACTATTAAAAATATAAAATTAAAAAAAACTATTACGGGTGGCACTAAAGTTAACGAGTCTGATGGATATTGTGCAGCTTTACCCTACTCTCTCTTTAACAATTCTGAACAAAAATTAAAAAAAGTAATCAGAACTGTTGCAAATGGTAAAATTAGTGAACAATTTGCACTAGCTAAACTTAAAATCATTAATTTGGCTGATGAAGGTAATAAAGACCCTATTAATTCATTTATAAGATTAAATTCTAAAAATAATTATTTTAAGAATGCTATTGAAAACATTAAAAAAGTTAAAAAACTCAAAAATAAACCTCATAACATTGTTGTAAAAAAATTTGGTAAAGCATGTAGTTATCCAGGTACATTCAATGGTTCTATACATGCAATCATAACATCCAAGAACTACAAAAGTGCTGTAATTAAAACCATAAAGGCTGGTGGCTGTAATTGTTCACGAGCTAATTTTGTAGGTGCTTATTTTGCAGCAAAAAATGGTTTAAAGGGTATCCCTAAAGATTGGATTAAAAAAACTAATCCTTCAAAAAATATATTGAAATATATTGCTTAATAGAAATGATTTATTTTAGGTTTAATTATTATTTACTAATCTTTTCGACACATATCTATCTTAAAGGATATTAATACAATAAGTATTATTATGATATTATTTTATTATGTTATTTAGACAGTTATTTGATAAAACTTCCAGTACTTATACCTATCTTGTGGCTTCAGCTAAAGGCAGAGAAGCTCTGATCATTGATCCAGTATTAGAAAATGTTGATAAATACATTGCGCTACTTAATGAATTAAGTTTAAAATTAGTAAAAGTAATCGATACCCATATTCATGCTGACCATATTACAGGCGCTAGTGAATTAAAAAATAAAACAAAGTGTATAACTATTATGGGTGACCAGACTCCAGCTGAAACTGTAGAAATAAAAGTTAAAGATGAAGAAATTATCAAACTAGATCAATTAAAGATAAAAGCACTTTATACACCAGGACATACATCTGATAGTTTTAGTTTTTTAATGAATAACTATTTATTTTCTGGAGACACTTTGCTTATCAATGGTACAGGTCGAACAGATTTTCAAAATGGAAGTGCCAAAGATTCGTATAATTCAATTTTTAATAAATTATTAAAATTACCAGAAGATACTCTTTTATATCCCGCTCATGATTATAATGGGAAAAAATTTAGCTCCATAGGTAATGAAAAAAAATTTAATCCAAGATTACAAGTTAATAACGAAAATGAATATGTAGAGATAATGAATAATCTAAATCTACCTAAACCAAAATTGATTGATCTAAATATTTCGAGTAATATTAAACTAGGTACAGTTTAGTTTTTTTAACTAATTGTAAAAATTTATAATTATTTTTTAGGAAAACCTTCAGGTGTATAAAATTTTCTTATTTTTTGTAAAGATAAATAATATGCACTTTCTCTAAAAGATTTATTTATTTTCTTTTTAACATTAAGTATTTCATTAAATGCATTTCTCATGGCATCTTCTAGACCAGAAAAAGTTAAATCTTCTTCACCTGCACCTCGCATGATCTTACTAATCAGCTCTGGATCTGTTTTTATTTTAGTTCTTTCATCTAATAAATTTACTAAATCTAATATTTTTTGTTCTTGAAATCTTTTTTCAACCCTACCAAAACGAATATGTGAAATATTTTTAACCCACTCAAAATATGAGACGACCACACCACCTCCATTAACATAAATATCTGGAATAACCATTATTCCTTTTTTATGTAAAATTCTATCAGCTTCAAAGGTTATTGGACCATTTGCAGCTTCGATAATTAATTTTGTTTTTATTTTCTCAACGTTGTCTTTTGTTATTGAGTTTTCTAGTGCTGCTGGAATTAGGATATCACATTTAATTTCCATAAAACCTTTTGGATTCTTTTTAAATATGCCAAGTTTGGGATTGTTTATAGTTCTATTTTTTTTATGAAATTTTTGTAATTCATTAATATCTATTCCATTCTCATTATATAAATAACCATCATGTTCGCCTACAGCTATAATTTTAGCTTTGTCTCTATTATACAAATGTTTTGCTAGGTTACTTCCAACATTACCAAATCCTTGAATTACAATAGAATTATCTTTTAATTCATCTTTTAATTTAAATTCTTTAACTACATCTTTGTGTCTAAAAACTTCTCTTATAACTTCTTCAATTCCTCTACCTGTTGCCTCAGTTCTCCCAACAATTCCCCCACTGTGTAATGGTTTTCCTGTTACACAACCTCTGTAATTAATATCTTCTGGTCTCAGTGCTTTATAAGTGTCTTTGATCCAATCCATTTCTCTCTCCGATGTACCGACATCTGGTGCTGGAACATTTATTGCCGGTGAAATGAAACCTTTATTTATCAATTTCGTTGCAAAGGCTTTGGTAATAATTCTAAGTTGATTTTCCGTATAACTTTTAGGATTAATCTTTAGACCTCCTTTAGATCCACCAAAAGGGATGTCAACAATTGCACATTTATAAGTCATCAATGAAGCAAGGGCCTCTGTATCATCTTGATCAACTCCTTCTGAATAACGCATTCCACCTTTGCTAGGTAAAATATGTTCTGAGTGTACCGCTCTCCAACCTGTGAAGTTGTGAATAATCTTATCTAATTCAACACCTACATTTACTTTAATTAATGAGTGAGTAGATTTAATGTGTTCTAAAAGATCTTGTCTAAAATTTAAATTTTTTGCAGATTGATCTACATATAAATCTACATTTTCTTTAAAGCTCATAATTTTTTATTTTTTCATCTTATTTGTATTGTCTAAATTACACCAACTAATATAATATTATTGTATGCGAATATTGCTAATTATAATATCATTTATATTCATGTGTGAGATTTCTTATGCTCAAAGTCACTTTCCAATAACAAGAGATTCAAAGATTGCCCTTGTAAGAGGTGAGTTATTATACAATCAATATTGTGCAAGCTGTCATATGCCTGATTTATCAGGAGCTAAAAATTGGAAAGGTAAGGATAAAGATGGACACAATCTTTCTCCACCATTAAATGGCTCAGGTCACACATGGCATCATTCAGATGAGTTGTTACACAGCATAATTAAATACGGACTTGTCAACTTGGTAAAAAATTATAAAGGAAAAATGATTGGCTTTAGTGATAAAATGAACGATAAACAAATAGATTCTGTTCTTTCATACATAAAAAATCATTGGGAAGATGAAATATATGATAAACAAATTTTAATAAATAAATAATAATTAAGAATAATAAGAATATGATTAAAAAATTACATTTTCTAATACTTTTTACAGTTTTCTCTTTTTCCACACAATCCTTTGCAGATAAAAATATGATGAGTGTTGGTACAAAAGGTAAAAATGATGATGTTACAAGAGTAATAAAAATTAAAATGTATGATAACTATTTTGAACCTAATTCTTTCAGTTTTAAAGCTGAAGAAACTGTAAGATTTGAAGTAGAAAATTTTGGTGAGTTAGTTCATGAATTTAATATTGCTAATGCCATGATGCATAAAAAGCACCAACCAGAAATGCAAAAAATGGTTGAAAATGAAATCTTATTTGGGGATAGTATTGATAGAAAAAAAATGGCAAAAATGTCAAAAATAGATAAATCCATGAGTCACCAGCATAGCAATAGTGTTTTATTGGAGCCAAAAGAAAAACAAGATTTGGTTTGGAAATTTTCAAGATCACAAAATATTGAAATAGCCTGTAATGTTCCTGGTCATTACGATGTTGGAATGATTGCACAAGTAGAAATTAATCAGTAGTGATAGAAAAAATATTGTGTCAGAAAGTTTTCATTGGTCATGTAAACATACTTGGGAAAAAAGTTCCAAAAATACTATGTGGTGCGTTATTGGTTGTTCAATTGGAGACTTTGGAACCATACTATTTTTTCAACTAACTCAAATTTCTTTTCCTATTGCTGGTATAATGGTCTTGGCAATCATTAATGGTTTATTAACTAGTATCATACTTGAAATTTTTATTTTAATTAGACAAAATTTTAAATTTGTGAATGCTTTAAAAACTGCTTGTGGGATGAGTTTTATCTCAATGGTTAGTATGGAAATTTCGATGAATTTGACAGATTATTATTTAACAGGTGGTGCTCAGCTTACTTATTGGGTTGTGCCTATTATGCTAATAGTAGGATTTTTGACACCGTGGCCTTATAATTATTGGAGGCTTAAAAAATTTAACAAAGAGTGTCATTAAATATGAATGTATTTATAATTTTATCAATACTTATAATTGTAATTGGAGTTATCTTGTTAATAGCTTCTCCATTAATATTGTTTAAATTGAACTGGCAAAAAAAAACAGGAAAAGAAAAAATACTCATGTTTTTGTTTTATGGTATTTTGGTTTATATAATAAATATCATTTTTTGGATTATTAAATAAATTAGAGAACACTAGGTAATAGAACGTCCCCTCATACTTTATTATAAACAGATAAATTAACTAAATCTTAAGATTTTATTAGTTGGTAGATTTTTGCTTTATTGGTTTGGCCAATACTTCTGTGTACTTCTTTGTTATTTTTATAAACAACAATAGTTGTCCAATAATCAATACCAAGTTGCTTAGCTATATCTTTGTCTACAGTTTGCTCAAAACTTAAAAAAAGAATATTCTCAAACTCTTTTTGAGCCTGATCCAAAATTTTGATTTGTCTTTTGCAAGTTGTGCAGGATTTTTCCCAAGAATTTATAACTACAGTTTTTCCCTCTAATTGAGCTTGTTCAAATAAATTGTTGTTAAATGTCGTACTTTTATCAACGGCAAAAGCATTTAGAGATATTAATGTAAAGATGATAGTAAATAATTTTTTCATAACTTAATTATATATTTATTGATCATAATTAACAAGATTATGAATAAAGAAATTTAATTTAGCTTATGTAGTCATTACTTTATCTTTCCAAGCTGTTTTTGTCTTGAAATAATGATTAATCCACTAATTATGATTATTAATGCACCAATATAACTATTGGTTGATGGAGTTTCATCAAACAAGAAGTAACCATATAGTATTCCCCACAAAATTACTGAATATCTAAAAGTAGAGGTAGCAGAAACAAGTGCAATTTTAATTGTTGCTACTGAAAAAATATAACCTAGTGCTAAAAAAAAGGCTGCTATGAATAAAATAAAGATATCCATTAAGCTAAAGTCATAAAATTTATAAATATTTAATAAACCAAAAAAAACAGTTACAACAAAGCAAGTCATGAATGCAATTTGTAAGCTGTGATAATCCTTTTTAAAACTTTTTGTATACATGTCTCTAATTGAAAGCATAATTGCAGCAATTATTGGAAAGATAAAATAATAACTAGACTCTAATTTCCCAGGATTAATTACTACGACCACACCAATAAAACCTAATAATACAGCACTCCACCTTCTCCATCTAACATTTTCATTTAAAAATATTGCTCCAAATGCAGTTAATAAAATTGGTGCCATACTTAACAAAATATAAACATTCGCAAAAGGTAACAAGGCTATGCCAATAAAGAAGAATAGAGCTGCTAAAGATTCTAAAACACCTCTCACTCTTAACTCGTTTGAAGTAAAGATTAATTTAAAATTGAGTTCTTTCTTAATATAAAGAAAAAATAAAATAAAAAGTAATGTAAAAATACCTCTTATAAAAATGATTTGGTTTAAAACAAATATCTCATTGTAGTTTTGATAAATAATTTTTACAAAAGCATCATTGGTTGCAAATGAAAATTGACACAACAACATATAAAATATGCCCAGCAACTCATTATTAATTTTAAATTTAAAAAACATTAGTCTCTAAATACAAGTTTTTTATTGGTAATATACAAATATTAAAAACCAATACGATATAAGTCCTGCAAATATTGTAGCTAGAATGCTCCTACTAATGTAGCCCACAATTATAGCAAATATAGCAGCTAAAATTTTAGGATTACTTTCAAGATCCAAAGAACCACTATTATCTAAAAATATTGGTGGAAAAATTATTGCTGGAAAAATAGCAGATGGCACATATGACAAAATTTTTTTTGCTTTATCGTTTAAAATGTCTTCTTTTAATAAAAAAATCATAGAAAATCTTGTTAGATAAGTAATAATTCCACAGTAAATAATTGTAGACCAGTGCATTATTTTTTTTTTAAATTTATTAAGGTTAATAATGTAGCAGCCAGTAAGGCTGATAGCGCTGCTACAATAATGTAGGCTTGAAATGGTATTGTATTATAGCCAATAGTTGCAACAATACCTGATACCAACATTACAATAACATTTTTAAACTTTCTAAAATCAATAATTAATAATGCAAGAAACGTTAAAGAAATTGTAAAGCTTAATCCTAACTCTTCAGGAATAACTGACCCTAAAACTATTCCCAAAATAGTTGAAATTTGCCAAACAGTCCAACAAGTAAAGCCAGCTCCTAATAAATGATAATGCTTAAATTCATTTTCTTTATTTTTTTTAAAGTATGTGTTTGATACTGCGAATGCTTGATCAATTAATACATAAGATAAAATAATCTTCCATGTCAATTTTAGATGAGACAAATATTCTGAAAAGACCGCTCCATATAACAGATGTCTTGAATTAACCGCACCTACTGATGTTATAGTTACTAAAGAAGAGGCTCCTCCTGAAAACAATTGCAATAAAACAATTTGAGAAGCACCACCAAAAATTATAACTGACATTCCAAATGTCATATATGCACTTAAACCTAATTCCATTCCAATAACACCAAATATAATTCCAAAAGGGACCACTGGTATCATTAATGGACTTACATCTGCTATTCCTTTGGTAAGAGTTTTTAATCTATTATTCATTTATAATTAAATTTTTGTATTAGAAACAAACTATGTGATCAATGTTTATAGGTCGTTTGATACCAAATTTTTCATCTACCTGATGTTGATGAATATGATGAGAGTGCACAAATACTGGAATTAATTTATTGCTTACAGTTTTGAGCGTGTAAATAAAATTCGTTCCTCTAAATTTTCTATCAACAACTTCTAGTTTTAAATTACTTTGATCATCATGTTCTAAATCTTCTGGTTGTAATAAAAGCTGAACCTCTGATCCTTTTGGGTAGTGTTTTGTAAAATTACCAGTTATTGTACCTAAGTCAACACTCTCTAGGCTTTTTTCACCAGTAACTTTTGCTGGAATTAAAATTCCTCTATTTAAAAAGTTAACCACTTCTACTGAATTTGGAAAATGGTAAACATTATAAGGATCATCAAATTGTTTTAATTGTGCATCTAAAATTATTCCACATTTGGTACCCAAATAAAAAGCCTCATAAGAGTCATGCGTTACAATTATAGTTGTTATTTTATGTTCAGTTAATATCTTTTTTAATTTAACTTGGATTTCTTCTTTAAAACTTTGATCAACATTTGAAAGTGGTTCATCTAATAATAATAAATCTGGCTTTGTAACTAAAGATCTTGCCAGAGCTGTTCTTTGAGCTTCACCTGCACTAATTTGATGTGGAAATTTATCTTTAATTTTTTCAATATTTAAAAACTTAATTACTTCTTCGGTAGATATAGTTTGTTTCTTTTGCTTATTTCTTTCAGCTCCAAATTGAATATTTCTTAAAACACTATAATGTGGAAATAGACAATTATCTTGAAATGATAATGATATATTTCTATTCTCAGGTTCTACATGTACTGTGTCAGAGGATATAACTTTATTCTTTAATAAAATTTCACCTGATTTAATATTTGTTAAACCAGCAATAGATCTGAGTATTGTAGTTTTTCCAATTCCAGATGGTCCTAATAAACATACAATATCTCCTTCTTTTTCAATATTAAAAGATACATTATGAACTTTATTAACTTTGCTCGCCTCAAAAGTTACATCTTTAATTTCTAAAAAATTTTTACTCATAACTAATCTCTTAAAGTATATCTTGAAGTAATTAAAATAAAAGAACTTGTAATTAATATAAGAAATAAAGAAGGAGCTGCAGCAGCCTCTAATAAATCTTGAGAGGCGTAGATATAAGCTGTTGTAGCGAATGTTTCAAAATTAAATGGTCTCATAATAAGTGTAATTGGTAATTCCTTAATTATTTCAATTGCTATTATTAACCCAATTAACAAAATAGAATTTCTTAAGTAAGGAAAGTGAATATTTTTGAACGTTTTAAATTTAGAATACCCTAGCAAATAAGCACTTTCATCTATTGAATAGTTAATCTTAAGGTATCCGGACTTAATACCATTACAGGCTAGGGAGTAAAACCTTACAAAATAAACACTTATAAGTCCTAATATTGAACCAATAAATATTGTTTTAATAGTTTTAAATCCAAAGTACTGAACAACTGTATTATCAAACCAAGCCACAAAAC
>Ga0307986_10003291_pt1 | contig 11279 bp, 14 predicted proteins | sample EllFjometageno82_FD_203170 | JGI IMG/M metagenome (GOLD analysis project Ga0307986, IMG submission 203170) | Marine microbial communities from Ellis Fjord, Antarctic Ocean - #82 | ecosystem: Environmental > Aquatic > Marine > Unclassified | place: Southern Ocean | collected 2014-10-09
GCAATTTTAGCCTTGATTGGGTTTTTCAATATTTTTGGAACTATAGGTATGGGTTTTCTTGCTTCAAAATATAGTAAGAAAATTCTATTAAGTATTCTATATTTTTCTCGTGGTGCAATCCTCATTTTATTTCTATTTCTACCTTCGTCTATATTTACTGCACTTGCATTTGGAGTTTTATTTGGAATATTGTGGTTGGCTACTATCCCCCCAACGAATGGAATAGTAGCACAAATATTTGGTACAAAGTATTTAGGAACTTTATTTGGAATTGTGTTTTTTAGTCACCAAGTTGGTTCATTTTTAGGAGCTTATTTAGGGGGATATTTTTTTGATACGTACGGTAGTTACGATTACGCTTGGTATCTGTCTATACTACTTTCGTTATTTGCAGGCTTTGTTCATTTACCTATTGATGAAAAACCTCTCTTAAGAACGGCTTAAAATATTTATTTAATGTTTTTTAAAGAATTTTTTAAATCAGTTATTAAATCTTTTGGGTCCTCTAAACCAACATGTATTCGAACTAAATGATCGTTTTTTTCAAACTTATAAAAATTTCTAATCTTAGATATGTCATGATAAATAACTAAACTTTCAAAGCCACCCCAACTATAGCCAATACCAAAGAGTTCTAATTTATTTACAAATTTAAAAACTGATGATTTGTTTTTAGCTTTTATAACAATTGAAAGGAGGCCTGTTGCACCAGAATAATATTTTTTCCACATTTTATAATTTATAGAGCCTGGTTTATGTGGGTATAAAACTTCTTTAATTTTTTTTTGTTTTTTTAAAAAATTTACTATTTTTTTTGTGTTTTCACTATGAGCTTTAAGTCTTACATCTAAAGTTCTAGCTCCTCTTATGATTAAATAAGCTTCATCGGCAGACAACCTGCTTCCTAAAAGTTTGTCACAAAATTTTACCTTACTATAGGTCTTTTTATTGACTGCTAACGTGCCTCCCATGGCATCTGAATGTCCGGACAAATACTTAGTTGCAGAAGAAATAGAAACATCAAAACCAAGTGACAAAGGCTTAAAGTATAGTGGCGTACCCCAAGTATTATCCATTGCTGTAATAATATTATTTTTTTTACCCAATCTAACAATCTCCTTAAGGTCTTGAAATTCAAAAGTTATGCTTCCTGGATTTTCAACAAAAATTAATTTTGTTTTTTTAGTAATCTTGTTTTGCAAATCTTTAATATTATTAGGGTCGTAATATTTAGTTATAATATTGTATTTAGGTAATAGCTTTTCTGTTATTTCTCTCGTTGGATAATAAACGTTGTCCGCTACTAAAACCTCGTCACCGGCTTGACACAAGGCCATAAAGGCTAAGGATACCGATCCAAAACCTGTAGAATGTAAAAAGACATGGTGAGCTTGCTCGAGTTCCTTAACAATCTTTTGTAATTCGATGGTTGTTTGACTGCCATATCTTCCATAAGCATAATGAGTGATTGGTTTGTCATTTAATATTTTTTTTTCATGAGATGCCAGTTCCTGCATAGAATCAAATAAAATAGTTGAAGCTCTCACCACAGGTGGATTTGCAGAACGATTTATTTTGTTAAAAGAACTGTGTTTTAAAAGCGTACTTATGGACTTTTTCATAATTTAAGTATATTTAGTCGATAATTTAAACATTATATAGATTTTTAACAACTAAGAGTATAAAAAAGGCTAAATTATGGGATATCCTAAGAAACACAGAGGCAGAAGAAAAATTGGCTCCAAAAAAAGAAGAGCTAGAAAAAGAAATAAGAAGAAATAATTTCTCAGTATAGTGATGAAAGAAATAACTCAAATCAGACCGTTGAGTCTTTGGATTTTCTTAGTCCCTTTCTTTGCTATAAATACATGTCTTTTAATATCTGTAAATTTTACTCTTTTTGAAGGAACGTTCTTTAATGTTGATCAGATAGGTAGGTCGCGTTTTACAATTCCATATATAGACGGAAGCTTATCTATCAGCAGAGCTTCAAGAACATTTCCTCAATACCTTATTTTTAAACCAGCTATGATAATAACAGGAACCTTACTATATTTTTACTGGCATAAGTGTAATGTTTTAATAAATTATTTTAGAGATACTAGGTTTAAAAAAAATGCTTTTATGATTTTTGGAATCATGTCTGCATTTTTTCTTATGGCTCACTCAGTTCTACTTGGATTAGAAAGTGATATTAAAATATTTAAATTTTTAAAAAGAGTATTTTTGATAGGCTTTATTATATCTGAAATAATCGCTCAATGTTTACTTGTTGCTATCTTTTACAGATTAAAGATTAAAATCAAGAATTATTATAATTCAAGTATCTTGAAATTAAAAATACTATTAGTTTCTTTATCTGCGTGCGTGGGGGTTATAAGTATTCCAATATTAATTTTTACTAATAACGTTCATTTTAAACATGGTCTGGAATGGAACTTTTTTATTGCAATAATATTATTTTATTTATTGAATAATTTCTTTTGGAACAGTAGAAATAAACCCTAAAGAATTGGAGGGTTTTAAACCTCACAATTCTTGAGTTTGGCTCGTCGTTGCAGGCGCTACCGCCAAGCCTGTCGATGGAAATGAAAAGCGCTACTTTTCCCACCTTTCTGCCCGTTAAGCTTGAACCTCTCGGTTTTTCTTTAACTGGCCAGTTAAGAGTTGCCTCTTAATTAGTTATTATTAAATCATATAATTAATTAGTTGTGTATCACTTATTACGTGCGGGAATTTTTCCTGTTAATTAAGTTGATAAATTTTTATTTGCAGTTTTATAAATCCAACCGCCACCCAAAAGCTTATCTCCAACATCGTCCTTGGAATAAAATACACATGCTTGTCCTGGAGAAATACCTGCTTCTCCATCAATTATACTTACACTGGCAGATTTATCTTTGATGCTAACTTTTGCTTTAAGCAGTTTTCCTGTTGACCTTATTTTTATTGAAATGTGTTCGCTAAACTCTTTTTCAGAACCTAAAATATTTAAGTCTCTTAATTCTATATTTTGAATAATTAAAGACTCTTTGGGGCCAACAATAATTTGATTTTTATCAGCATCAATATTAACGACATACAAAGGATCTATACTTGAAATTCTTATTCCTTTTCTTTGTCCGATTGTATAATTTATTATTCCTTCATGTTCACCTAACTTTTTTCCTGACAAACCTAAAATATCTCCCGGTTTAAATGATTCTGGTCTGAATTTTTTTATCACAGAGCTATAATCGCCATTAGGTACAAAACAAATATCTTGGCTGTCTGGCTTATCTGCAACATTAAGGTTTAATTTATTTGCTATATTTCGTGTTTCTTCTTTTTCTATCTCTCCTAAAGGAAATCTTAGATAGTCTAGTTGTTCTTGAGTTGTGCTAAAAAGGAAATAGCTTTGATCTCTATTTGAATCTTTAGCTCTATACATGCTAGCTTTCTCATTTGTTTGTAATCTTGATACATAATGACCGGTTATCAGTGCGTCAGCATTTAATTCTTTTGCATATTTAAATAAATCTCTAAATTTAACTGTTTGATTACATTGGACACATGGAATAGGAGTTTCTCCAGCCACATAGCTGTCTATAAATGAATCAATTACCTCTTCTTTAAACTTTTTTTGATAAAATAGTATTTTATGGTTAATGTTTAGATGTTGCGATACTCTTTTAGCATCCAGAATATCTTGTCCCGCACAACACTGCCTACCTGTTTTGGAGGTTTTGCTATCATCGTACAATTTTAAAGTAATCCCAGTTACATCGTAGCCCTCTTCTTTCATTAAACCTGCCACGACAGATGAATCAACACCACCGGACATGGCAACGACAACCTTTGTTTGTTTAGGTGGTTTATTGAAACCTAGTGAATTAATCATTAAGAGATGTATAATATATATATATAGTATTTTCCATGATCCATTTCGAATTTAGCCCAGGAGATTATGTCATTAACCCATTACAAAATGATTGGGGAATAGGTCAAGTTCAATCAATAATTAATAATAAGGTAACAGTAAATTTTCAAAACCAGGGAAAACAAGTTATAAATGGAGAAGTTGTAATGCTAGAGAAAGTTAAAAATGAACAGAAATGAATTAAAAATTATAGCCGAAGGTTTAATAGAAACTTTTAATACTGCAGGTCAAGAATCTATAGACCTTTATACAAAGGGCTTGAAGATTGAAATTAAAGAGGACAATTCTCCTGTTAGCAATGGCGACTTAAGGGTTAACGATCTTATTACAAAAAAAATTCTAGAGCTTACTCCAAATATTCCAATTGTGTCAGAAGAGACCGTGGATTTAAAAGTTAAAAATAAAGAAAAAATTTTTTGGCTTATAGATCCAATTGATGGGACTAAAGAGTATATAGCTGGAAGAGACGAATATACTTTAAACGCAGCATTAGTGATCAATGGGGTGCCAAATATTGGATTAGTAGGAGTTCCTAAAAAAAAAAAACTTTTTTATTCTTATGGTGTTGGTGACAGTTATCTAATTCAAAAAAATAAAAAGACTAAGAATGATTGTTCAAAAAAAACTCCTACGGGAGAAATAATTGCACTTGCGAGTTCTGAGCATCCACCTGAAGAAATCATGAACGAGTTAAGAAAATATGGAGTTACATCTGTGGTAAAAATGGCAAGCTCTTATAAATTTTGTGTAATAGCAAATGGAGAATTTGACATTTATGCTGCTAAAGAAAGAGCTAATGAATGGGACTATGCTGCTGGTCATGCAGTTGCCGAACATGCTGGGGCAACCATAAAAACATTAGATGGTGATTTTTTTTACTACGGAAAAGAAGATTACGCAAACCCAAGTATACTAATGAGACGTTCTTTAAATCTAAATGACTAAAACTATTCTGATAATTATAACTTCAGTAACTTTATTTGGTTGGTTTTTTTTTATTATTGTTAGAAATTCTTTAAAAAAAAAATTAGATGCTCTTGTTGAGCAAGAAAAAAAAGAGTTAAATAATTCGAAGTAATTTATTTAATTCATCTAAAGGTAAATTTAAAACTCTTTTAGATAATTCAAAACTAAAACCACCCCTCGCCAGAATACCCATATCTTTTTTATAGAATAGCTCTCTATTAGCACCAGGTCTAAGAGCACCTATTCTTCTTTTTTTGCATAGTTTAATTGCAGAAACAAAATCTGGTTCTATTTTATCTTCTTTAATTTTGTCTATGCTATTTTTAATATGTTCGTTTCCAATTCCTTTGTTTCTTAAAGATTGATTAATTTTATTCAAGGAATAGCCACGCCTCAGGAACATCCTCGCTTTAGAATCGGAATAAAGTTCATCGTTAAGTATCTTATTTTTTTCCAGATTTTCCAATATTTCATCAATAATTTCCGAGACTTCTCTTTTAGATTTAGTTCCTTTGATTTTAGTTAAGTATTTTTTTAAAAGATAAATCTTCAATTGTTGTTTAGAAGGACTATATTTTTCTAAATATGCAAACGCTAAGTCCTTTAAATTGGTTGTAAGGTCTTCAAAATCTTTCTTATTTGATGTGGGATTCATTTATCTAATATACTATATTATTTTTAATGATAAATACTCTTGATAGCTTATTAACTTTTGAAAATATTTACCTATTTGCAAACTGGGGTGTCGTTCCTTTTTGGTTGTTATTAATATTAATGCCTAATCATAACATTACTAAATTTTTTTCTCACTCTATAGTTGCGCCTCTGTTGTTAGCTGTTGCTTATATTTTTATAGTTCGTCAAATTATTTTAGAGGAGAATACTTTCGAGGGATTTAAACTTTATTTAGGTTTGGATGGGTTGAATGAAGTATACTCAAATGAATCTCTAAGATTAGTTTTCTGGTTGCATTTTCTTGCCATAAGTTTGTTTGTAGGTGCATGGATTGTTAGAGACGGTGAGAGACATATGATACCAAAAATTTTTTCTTCATCTTGTGTGGCTATAACTTATTTTACAGGGCCGTTGGGTATTTTAATTTATTGGTTCATAAGAATATTTTACGCAAAAAAAATTAATTTCAATGAGTAAAACAATAGATTTTTATTTTGATTTTATTAGTCCTTACACTTTTATTTCCTTTCATCAAATAAGGTCATTAAAATTTAAACAAAATTTTAAATTCAAATTAAAACCGATACTACTGGGCGGGCTTCATAATTTACATAAAATAACAGCACCCGCTTTTATACCTGCTAAAGCGAAATTTATGATCAGAGATTGTAAAATGGTTTCTGAAAAATATAAAATAAATTTTAAATTTAATTCCTATTTTCCTATTAAAACAGTTGATCTTATGCGTGGTGTTCTGATTGCTGAAGAAGATGGAATAGCAAATAGTTATGTTGATAAAATTTTTGAAGCTATGTGGGTAAGTGGTCTCAATTTAAATGATCAACATGTTATTGATAAGACTTTAAAAAATATAGACATAAATCCTAAAACTTTTTCACTACGTCTAACAAATCAAAATGTAAAAGATGACTTAAAAAAAAGAACTCAAGAAGCCTATGAGAAAGGTGTGTTCGGAGCACCAACTTTTTTAGTTAATAATAAAATATTTTGGGGCCAAGATAGACTTGAATATGCTTTGGCTGAGTCTTTAAAGTAATTATTTTTTTTCTTTCGTAATTATTTCAAATCCATTATTTTTTAGGGCATCAAAGCCACCATTAACATGGGCAACATTTTTAAAACCCATATCCATAAGTGTTTTCGCTGCTAGAGCAGATCGCATGCCAAGTGCACAATATAAAATAATTTTTATTTTAAAATCAAATTCATTTTCTTTGTAATAAGAACTTTGAGGGTCGAGCCAAAACTCCAACATGCCCCTAGGAATATGTTTTGCATTTTTTATTGTTCCTTCTTTCCATAGCTCTCTAATATCTCTAACATCAATTAACTTGCCTTTTTTTTTCTCAAGTATGTCTTTGGTTTGTTTAGCTGTTAAAGTTTCAATATTTTTTTCTGCTTCTTCAACTAAAGTTTGGGATGATTTTATTTTCATATGTTCAAAAGCTGATATTATAAATAAAAGAAGATAATTTAGAAGCTAAATATACTTCCATCAGTTAGAAAAACAGTGTTAATAATAGGTTCAGGCCCAATAAATATAAAATTTTAAAATTACAGTAAAATGAAACAAATTGAAAACCAGAGGAAAAAAAAAAGTTTTTTTGAAAAATTTTTTATTAAATTGTGTAGAAAAATCGGTTATGAAATAATTGATCAAAATGATTTGTTTATTCCTAGTTTAGAAAAAACTGCAGAAGAAAATTTAAGCAAACCAGGTAAGTACTCTATAAGTATACCAATGGGTAAAGTTGATGTTAAAAGAAAAATAGAAGATTTAACTATAATTATAAGATCTTATACCTCTACTGAAGTGGAAAGGAGCAACATTATGCTCGACCAGAATAAAAAAAGAATTTTTGATGCTCCAAAAATTGAATATACGCTGAGAACAATTAACTCTGTAATAATCTCTTCCAACCTAGCACTAAAAGATTTTAAAAATTTAAAAATTAATTTAATTGTTACTGATGACAACTCTAAACCGGAAAACCTTTTGAAAATAAAAAAAATACTAGGAAGCGCAAATTTTGAGACAAGCTTAATTAGTGTAAATAAAAATGACTACCTAAATCAAATAAATAAAAATGACGAGTTTGGAAAACCTATTTCAGATGCAATGATCTCTAATATGATAAATATTCTAGTGTCAGTTAATTTAACAAAAGATATCGGAAAAGATTTAGTTTATTTTGTAGAAGATGACTATATACACAAAAAAGAAGCTGTGACAGAAATGCTTTTTTCTTATGAAAAAATTTCATCTCAAACCGGTAGAGAGATTTTTTTATGTCCTGCTGATTATCCTTATTTATATACTAAAGCTGATAATACTAATATTTTTATTGGTCACAAAAGACATTGGAGAACTGTTAAAGAAACATTGATAACTTTTTTAACAAGTAAAAAAATGATTTTAAAATATATCGATAGTTTTATGTTGATGGGTACTACAAGGCACCATCCAATGGAAAAAAAACTTCATGAAATATATGAGAAGGAATATTGTTTAAGTCCAATACCTTCATTAGCTATGCATTCTACTAATATTAATTCAGCCTATGGGGTACCCCCAAATTATGAGTGGATAAAAAATTGGGAAGAAAATAAAGTTTAAAAAAAGCCCGATTTCTCGGGCTTCTTTTTTTTGAGGGGTATTTTTTAAAAAACTGTTTAATCTCTGATTGAATAAGCAGCTACTCCTATCTCCGCTTTATCAGTACCAAGTTTTTCTGCTGCCTTACTTATTCTTAGACCAGTAGTTTCCTTCATTGCTATAAATACAGCATATGAGAACACAAAACTAAAAGTACAAATTGAAACAACACCTAAGAACTGTGTTCCAAAAGAAGTATCTGGATTGGTAAATGGTACAACTAATGTTCCAAAGATACCTGCAAATAAGTGTACTGGGATCGCACCTACAACATCATCTAATCTTAAATGTTCTAATAGTTTCGTTCCAAAGTACATTATTACACTTCCAACAGAACCAATCAGCATTGCTGTTATCGGAGTAGGTGTTAATGGTTCTGCTGTGATCGCAACTAAACCAGCTAGTGCACCATTTAACATCATTATGATATCAGTTTTGCCTCCAATTAAACGTGTAAGAACTGCTCCTGTCACTACGCCTGCGGCACCTGCAAGATGTGTATTAACAGCAATTTTAGCAATTGCATTCACATCATCAAATGTTCCCATGGCAAGTTGGCTAAAACCATTAAAACCAAACCAACCAAACCAAAGTAAAAAAGTTCCAAGTGTTACTAATGGAATACTTGATGCTGCAAATGGTATCATCGATTGTTTTTCACCTTTAGCGCTGAATCTTCCTTCCCTTGCACCTAATACAATTACGCCAGCTAATGCTGCGGCACCACCACATGCATGAACTAAGGTTGAACCAGCAAAATCAGAAAAACCAGCAACTGATAACCAGCCGCCTCCCCATTGCCAACCCATTGAAATTGGATAAATAAATCCTGCCATAATTGCTGCAAAGAAAAAGAATGGCCAAATTTTAATTCTTTCTGCTACTGCTCCAGATACAATAGACACTGTAGCACAAACAAACATTGTTTGATAAAACCAGTCTGAATAGCCTGAGTAACCTGTCTCTATGTTTGATTTATCAGTCCATATTGAGAGTGAGCCTATAAATCCACCTTCTGGAATATCATATGCTAAATTATATCCAACTAAGAAAAAAACTATTGAACCAATTGCAAATTTTCCGATATTTTTAGCTGCAATCGATGACACACTCCTTGTTGTTACTAAACCGCTCTCTAACATGCAAAAACCTGCAGCCATGAAAGCTACTAAAACTGCGCCCAGATAAAATCCTAGTGAATTAAATATATACTGACCTTCTAGAGACATTGTTCTCTCTGCAGAACTCAAATTTGTTAATGATAGTAAAAACACAAAACTACTTAATGTTAAAAACAATACCTTTTTCATTTATCCCCCTGTTATTTTTCGATAATTTATATTTATCTGAGAGTTAGATTTTTGACCAACGGCAATTAATCAGCTTAGGCATTCTTTAAATGCAAAGCTTTAGGGCTACTGAAGGTATGTGAAGTTTTAATAGCTCCCAGAAAATGGGAGCTACTAAATAAATAATGCCTATTTGTTGAACATTTCTTTTAAGCTTTTAGCTGGTAAAAACTTAACTTTTTGTGACGCTGAAATCTGGATTGATTCTCCAGTTCTTGGGTTTCTTCCTACTCTAGCTTTTCTTTTTGCTACTTTATAAGTACCAAAACCAGCTATTTTCACCGTTTCATCATTTTTAAGCTCATCTAAGATAATAGTCGTAATTGAGTCAAAAGTTCTCTCAGCATCAGCTTTACTTTGACCTAATGTTGTTGAGATTTTTGCTACTAGTTGTTTTTTGTTCATATATTTAGTCCCTTTTTGATTATATTTTTTAATCTCTACAATTATGCTTATAAATCAACACTTTTTTTAGTGTTTTAAAAACAATAAATATCAACATATAGTATAGCGAATTAGTATTGATTTTATTGGGTTTTTGAGTGATTAAAAATGGCTTAAAACAGACCAATATCTTTAAGATCGTTAAACGTTGTAAAAAACATTAGAGAAAACAGCATAAAAAGACCGATTCGAAAAAAACCTTCTTGTGTCTTCTGTTTTAAAGGTCTGCCCAATATTTTCTCAAAAGCATAAAACATTAAATGACCTCCATCTAACATAGGTATTGGGAACAAATTAATTAAACCAAGACTTATTGAAATATAGGCAGTTATGCTTAGAAATGCGATGATTCCATATTGGGCAACTTGACCGGTAATTTTTGCTATTTTTATAGGGCCGCCTAGTTGAGAGGTATCTCCACTTCCTTTAAGCAGGGAAACTATAAAGTCTAATGAGCTTGTAGTTACAAACCATGTTTCTTGGACTGCGTAGTAAAGAGCTTTTGCAGGACCTAATTTTTCTTTATTAAATTCATCATAAAGTGGGACAATCTTAATACCTAAAACTTTTTTTTTAATTTCATTACCTAGAGAATCTTTATCCTTTATAACCTTAGGTTTAACGTTAAAAAAAATTTCATTATCATTTCTCAAGACGGATAAGGTTATTTCTTCAGTCGTAGATGTATTAATATATGCAGAAATATCCATAATACTTTTAACTTTATTATTATTAATAGAGTAAATAACATCACCTTTTTGAAGGCCAATACTTGATGCGGGGGAATTCTCTTGAACTTCATCAATTTTAGCCGGGGTAAAATCTTTTCCAGCAAACATGTAAATAAATGTAAAAATTACTATAGCTAATAAAAAATTTGCAAAAGGACCTGCTGCTACAACTAAAGATCTTTGATAAATAGGTTTAACTACAAATAATTTTTTTTGATCTTCTGGGCTATACTGATCTAATAATTCTTTTTGTTCAGCTTGGCTAAAAACATTTCTATCTCCAAAAAATTTCACATAACCACCAAGTGGAATTAAACAAAATTTCCACCTTGTGCCTGACTTATCATTAAAGCCAAAAAGCTCTTTACCAAAGCCAATAGAAAAATCTGTTATTCCTACGCCAAACTTTTTTGCAAAATAATAGTGTCCATATTCATGAATAAAAACTACGACAGTTATTAAGATGATAAAAGGAATTATAAAAGTAATAACATTCATTTAATTAAAACTTCCACTCA
>Ga0307986_10003292_pt1 | contig 11279 bp, 10 predicted proteins | sample EllFjometageno82_FD_203170 | JGI IMG/M metagenome (GOLD analysis project Ga0307986, IMG submission 203170) | Marine microbial communities from Ellis Fjord, Antarctic Ocean - #82 | ecosystem: Environmental > Aquatic > Marine > Unclassified | place: Southern Ocean | collected 2014-10-09
CCTAGTTCTAATAAGTCTTTTGCTGTTAGTTTCATGGCGTCGGCGGCTTGTAGAGATTTGCCGGGATCTCTCCATAAAATAGAAGCACATCCTTCAGGTGAAATTACTGAATATATTGAATTCTCTAACATGATAACTTTATTAGATGAAGCTAATGCAATAGCTCCTCCTGAACCACCTTCTCCTATAATGATAGAAATATTCGGAACATTAAGTAACATGCTGCATTCAATTGAAGTTGCAATAGCAGATGCTTGTCCTCTTTGTTCTGCTCCAATTCCGGGGTATGCTCCTGGTGTGTCAATAAAAGAAATAACAGGTATTTGAAAACGATTTGCTAATTGCATAAGTCGAATACACTTTCTGTATCCTTCTGGTCTCATCATACCAAAATTTCTTTCTATTCTACTTGTAAGATCTTCTCCTTTTTCTTGTCCAATAACTAAAACTGATTTTTTGTCGATTAAACCAAACCCAGCTATAACTGATTGGTCGTCTGAAAAAAGTCTGTCTCCTGATAATGCTGTAAAACTTGAAAATATTTTCTTTATATAAAAATTTGCTCTAGGTCTGTCTTCATGTCTTGCAACTAGAGTTTTTTGCCAGCTATTTAAACTTTCGTATGTTAATTTTAGCTTGGCATTAATCTCTTCTTCTGTTTTTTGGATTTTTAGAGTATCAACTTCTGAAATACCTTCTGAGCCAAACGGACTTTTAAGACTTTCTAAATCTGTTTCTAACGATTTAATTTCTTTTTCAAATTCTAAATAGTTTTTCATAGCTCTTTATAAGATTTATAATATAGTTCTCTTCTTCATAGAATTCAATTAAGTCATAAAAATGACCTATATATTGAGATCATAGTTTTAATAATTGACTTTAATCCAAAGCTAGGTCAAATTTGTTAAAAACGAGATAGACTATTTTAATATAGAGCTGAAAGAGCAAACTTCCCAGTAAGCTCTCAAGCAAAAAGACCGTCTAAATTAAAATCTGGAAAGAGATAAAATCTCACCAAAAGAATAAAGCTCTTGGTGCTAGAACAAATGGGGACATGATTTGGTGTATTATGAATAAAATTAAAAAAGAAAATCTCACTATAAACTCTGTGTTGCTTGAGTTTATAAATAAAGAAGTAATTCCAGGCACAGACATCAATGTTGATGAATTTTGGAAAAAATTTGATTCTGCTGTTCATGAGTTAGCACCTATTAACAAAGCATTAATTGAAAAGAGAGAAACTATTCAAAAAAAGATAGATGTGTGGCATCTTGATAACAAAGATAAAAATTTTAATAAAGATACATATATAAAATTTTTAAAATCAATAAATTATATAATTGAAGAAAAAGATGATTTTATAATAACTACCCAAAACATAGATGACGAAATAGCTAAAATTGCAGGTCCTCAGCTTGTGGTTCCAATTGATAATGCAAGATATGCTATAAACGCAGCTAACGCTCGTTGGGGTAGTTTGTATGATTCACTTTATGGAACTGATGTTATACCTGAAACTGATGGTTCTACTAAGAAAGGTTCTTACAACTCTATTCGAGGAAATAAAGTAATTAAATACGCAAAAAAATTTTTGGATAAAACTTTTCCATTAATAAATAGAAGTTGGAACGATGTTTCAAAAATTTCTCTCAATAGTATTCCGCTTCAAAATAAATCACAACTACTTGGTTATAACGGAACTAGAGAAGACCCAACATCTATTTTACTTAAAAATAACAACTTACATGTAGATATTATCGTTGATGCAAAAAGTAAAATTGGTAGCGTAGATAAAGCGCACATAAGTGATGTTGTTATTGAGTCAGCTATTTCTACTATAGTTGACAATGAAGACTCGGTTGCTGCAGTTGACGCCGAAGACAAAGTAAAATGTTATAGAAACTGGCTTGGTATTATGAAGGGAACTTTACAAACTGAAATGGAAAAGAATGGAAAAAAATTTATAAGAAAATTAAACTCGGACAGAATTTATGAGGGAATAAATGGAAAAAAAATAAAGCTACATGGTAGAGCGTTGTTGCTAAATCGTAACGTTGGTCATTTAATGACAAATCCATCTATCACCTTAAAAGATGGTTCTGAAATTCCTGAAGGTATTATGGATGCTTTCATCAGTGTTTTGTGTGCTAAACATGATTTTAAAAATAGAACAAATTCAAGGACAGGATCTGTTTATATTGTAAAGCCAAAAATGCATGGTCCGGAGGAAGTAACTTTTACTAATATGATTTTTAGTAAGGTGGAAGATGTTCTGGGATTAAAAAGAAATACTATCAAAGTTGGCATCATGGATGAAGAAAGAAGAACAACAGTTAATTTAAAAGAATGTATTCGAGCTGTTAAAGAAAGAATATTTTTTATAAACACCGGATTTTTAGATCGAACTGGTGATGAAATGCATACTTCATTTGAAGCTGGCCCTATGATTTTTAAAGGTGATATGAAAAAGTCTATTTGGTTAAATACTTACGAAGACTGGAATGTTGATACTGGTTTAGCTTGTGGTTTTTCTGGAAAAGCTCAAATAGGTAAAGGTATGTGGGCTATGCCAGATCGCATGGCAGATATGTTGACTCAAAAGATTGGACATCCATCAGCAGGAGCAAATTGTGCTTGGGTTCCGTCACCAACGGCAGCAACACTTCATGCTATGCACTACCACCAAATAGATGTCTTTAAGAAACAATCAGAAATTAAATCAAGAACTAAAGCAAAAGTAGAAAACATTTTATCAATTCCCGTGGCTGATAGACCTAATTGGTCTGTAGATGATGTTAACAAAGAACTAGAAAATAATGCTCAAGGAATTTTAGGTTACGTTGTTAGATGGATAGACAAAGGAGTTGGTTGTTCTAAAGTTCCTGATTTTAATAATGTTGGTCTAATGGAGGATAGAGCAACACTTCGAATATCGTCTCAACATATGGCGAATTGGTTGCATCATAATATTTGTAGCAAAGATCAAGTCATGGAAGTTATGAAGAAAATGGCGATTATCGTAGATAAACAAAATAGTGAAGATAAAAAGTATGAACCTATGTCAGGCAACTTCGAGGGATCTATTGCTTTTTTAGCGGCTTGCGATCTAGTATTTAAAGGACGTATGCAACCATCTGGTTATACAGAACCGTTACTTCATAAGCGTAGACTAGAGAGAAAAAATTAAAGATTCATAAAGGTTTTAATTCCATCAAGAATATACTGGATGCTTAAACCGGCTAAAACGATGGCCACTATTCTTGAAAATACACTTATAATTCTTTTATTAATTATTTTTTCTGATTTTGCTGCAATAAATAAAATAATAAAAGTTACTAACGTGGCAGCAATCAAAGCAAACATTCCAATAGCCTGATTGGTAAAATCATTTCCTGTTGCAGTTACCGATACAATAACTGAGGTAATTGCTGCTGGTCCTGCGAGTAAAGGTGTTGCTAATGGAAAAATACTTAGTTTATCAGACGTAAAATTTGTACTCTCTTCTCTTCTCTGGTGTCGTTTATCAAAGAGCATTTCTAAAGCAATAATAAATAAAATAATTCCTCCAGCAATGGTAAACGCAGGAAAAGATATTTTTAGATACGCTAGAATACTATTTCCTAGTAGTCCAAAAAATAACAAAATAAGTGTTGCTATAAATGTCCCATGCAGAGCTGTTTTTATTTTTTCTTTTACATCAAGATGTTCTGTTACTACCAAAAATATAGGCGTGCTACCAATGGGATCTATAACAATAAAATAAAAAATAAAAGTTTTGAAAAAAAGTTCTATCATAAAATTAATTATTCACTTGTAACAGGAACTCTGTTCTTAAATGCTGAATACAAAGTTCCATCATCTAGCTGTTCGATCTCACCTCCTACTGGCAGACCCTGGGCAAGTTTTGTAATCTTGATCTTGTCATTTTTAATTGCATCTTCAATATAGTGTGCTGTTGTTTGTCCTTCAATTGTTGCGCTCGTTGCAATAATGACTTCCTTAAGACTATTTTTTTTTACTCTCCTTACTAAAGAATCGATTAATAAATTTTTTTGTTCGTAATTTTCGTTTGAATTTAAGGTGCCTCCTAAAATATGAAAATGTCCCTTATAAATACTTGAGGACTCTATCGCCCACATATCTGCTAAGTTCTCTACTACACAAATTTTATCATAGGTATTTATTCCCTCACAAACACAAACTTGCTCCATTATTTTAAGATTTCCACAGTTTAAACACCTGATTATGCTTTTGTAAACTTTTGCTAGTGATTGAGCTAATGGCTTAACCATGCTTTCTTTGTTATTAATTAATTTTAAAATTATTCTCTTTGCTGACTTAGGGCCCAATCCAGGTAATTTTGCAAAAAGTTTAATTAATTCTTCTATAGCTGGAATTTGATTGTCCATTTAAAGAGGAAACTTTAAATCAAAAGGTAAGTTCATTCCACCGGTGGCTTTCGCGAGTTCTTCGGAAGATTTTTTTTTCAATTTTTCTTTTGCGTTACTATAAGCAGCTATAATTAAATCATTAATAATTTCACCTGTTTCTTTTTTGGCTTCTTCACTCACTGTAATTGATTTAATTTCGTAATCGCCTGTCAAAATTACTTTAACTAAATTCCCTCCTGATTCGCCTACGGCTTCTATATTTTTAATAGAATCTTGAGCGGCTTTCATTTTAGCTTGCATTTCTTTTGCTTTTGAAAGCATATCTGTAAAATCAGGCATCTTCCTCCTCTGTAACACTAGTAAGCTTTGCGTCTGGAAAAGCTGATATAAAATCTTTAACTAAATCACTTTTCATTTCTTTTTCTATTTTATTTTTTTTATTTGCTAGATTTTTTTCATAAAATGTTTTTTCACCTTGATCCTTACTTAAAGAGATAATCCATCTTTCTCCCGTCCATTTTAAAAGTTTTTCAGTTAAAATTTTAATGAAATTTTTATTAAGTTTTTCATTAAAAGTTATATTTATTTTCCCAGTTGTGAAACTTACTAGGTGAACGTTTCTCTCTAGGTCATATTTTAACTCTACTTCTTTTTGCTTAGTAACAATTTGGATTAAATCTTTAAATGTTTTTATTGTTATGGTTTCTAACATCTCGGACTTAAGTTCTGATTTTTTTAATGGGCTTGTTTTTATCTGATCAATACTTTTAAGTTGATTCGCGTAAGCACTTTTTACTTTTATATCATCTACATCGTTAATTTCTGTTGATATAGTTTTTTTTAACAACAGGGGATCTTTACTTGAATAGGATTCTACAGAGACTTCTTCTCTATAGTCAATATTTTTAAGGTGAATCAACTGCATCACGTACATTTCTAAAGTTAGGTTTTCATTTCCTACAATTCTTAAATCCTCCATAGTTTTAACAGTTAATTGCCAAAAAATTCCTAAATCCTGTGAGTCTAAATTTTTTGAATATGTATCGATTAATTGAAGTTCAGATTCTGAAATCATTAAATCTTTTTCGATAAGGCCCAGATTAATTCTTCTATTAAACAAGTAGAGAATTTCTAAAATATCATTTAAAAAATGTCTAGCATCCAAACCGCTGTCGATCAGTTCTCTTAAATGATTAACAGCCTCTTTTTGGTTGCCAGATAAAATTTCTTTAAAAAGAAGTATCAATTTACTTCTGTCAGCGAGTCCCAGCATTTGTCTTATATCTTGATCTTGAATTTTTTTATTTTTTATGTTTTGACTAATTAAAGCTCGGTCTAATAAAGAAATAGCGTCACGCACTGAACCCTCGGAAGCTCTTGCAATAAGTTGGAGTGCACTATCTGAGATACTTCCATTTTCTTTTTTAGTAATACCTTGAAGATGTAAAAATAATTTTTCTAAGTTAACCCTTTTTAAATCGAATCTTTGACACCTCGAAAGAATAGTAACTGGAATTTTTCTAACTTCGGTTGTTGCTAAAATAAATTTTAACCTTGGAGGTGGTTCTTCTAAAGTTTTTAGCAAACCATTGAAAGCCTGTTTTGATAACATGTGCACCTCATCTATAATAAATATTTTAAACTTAGCACTAGACGGGCTATACTTTGCATTTTCAATCAATTCTCTTACATCATCAATTCCAGTTTTAGAAGCAGCATCCATTTCTAAAATATCCATATGATTAGATTTTACAATTTCATCACAATGACAATAGTCTCCTGATTTACACTTTTCTCCTTCGTCAAACTTTTTTACACAGTTCAGTGCTTTAGCGATTAATCTTGCTGTTGTGGTTTTTCCAACTCCTCTTATGCCAGTTAATAAATATGCATTGGGCGTCTTGCCTAACTTAATGGAATTGATAATAGTTTGAGCCATTACTTCTTGACCAATAAGATCTTTGAATTCTTGTGGCCTGTATTTAAGTGCTAATATTTTATTATCTATCATTATAATTAAAGAGGCAGGCAACAACCTGGAAAATTTTCATTACGGCTGCTTCCTTTCAGACCTGACCGGGTTTATGAAACATCCACCTGATGCCAACCTCATTATGATTATATCAAGATCAATTTGATTACTACAAGACTAGATTAAAGATTTTGTGGACTATTTTTGTCTATATGTTGAGGCTTCATAAACGCCCAAAATATCTAGGCTCTCTGTGTGAAATCCCAGCTCTTCCAAGCTTTTTTGTACTGGCTTTTGCTCAATATGACCTTCAAGATCTAGATAGAAGTTAACTTGTTCAAAGCTATTTTTAACAGAAAAACTTTCAAGCTTGGTTAGATTAACGTGATTTGCAGCAAAACCACCTAAAGACTTATATAAGGCTGAAGCTTCACTTTTTAATCTAAAAATACAAGTTGTTATATATTTTTTGTTCTTGTCGTATTCTGGGTGACTGATATTTTTACCCATAACTAAGAAACGCGTGACATTGCCTACTTCATCTTCGATATTTTTTTTTAATATTTTTAACCCATAGGTTTGAGCAGCTAGTTCGGATGCGATGGCAGCTATTGATAAATCATCACTTTCTGCTAAATCTTTAGCTGAGCCAGCTGTGTCTGCTGATATGATGCTTTTAAAATTATTTTTTTTTATAATTTCTTGGCACTGACCAATAGCCTGCGCGTGACTTCTAACGTATTTAATATCCTTAAGTTCAGCTTCACTTCTAGATAACAAACAGTGCTCAACTTTCTGATAATGTTCTGCATAAATTTGTAATTTAAATTTTAATAATAAATAATGGATGTCTGCAACTCTGCCCGCTAATGAATTTTCGATTGGGATAATAGCTTTATAGCTGTCGTTATCAAAAGCTATTTTAAAAGTTTCCTCAAAAGTTTTACAGTTTTTTACTTCTGCATCTATGAAGATCTCTTTACAAGCGATATGAGAATAGGCACCTTTTTCTCCTTGAAATGCTAATTTAATTTTTGTCATTTATTTTTCATTACTTTTTTTATGGCTACAAGATCTGCCTCTGTATCCACGCTTAGCGGACAAGTATTGATGTAACCTACGTCAATTCTCATTTTATTCTCAAGAGCCCTTAGTTGCTCAAGTTTTCTTTTTACCTCAAGTTTACTTCTCTCTAAGCCTACATATCTTATTAAAGCTTTATTAGTAAAGGCATAAATACCAACATGATGATAAGTAAGCTTGTTTAAGGGTTTGTCAGAACTTCTAAAAAAATCTACGGCTTTTGCAAAGAATTTTTTTTCAATATTATTCTCGACAAGAACCTTTACAACATTTGGATCCTTTATCTCATTATCATTTTCAAGGTTAGATGCTAAAGTAGCTATGTCACATATATTTTTTTTCATATGTTTAGCTAAATATTTAATTGCTTGAGGATTTAAATTAGGCATATCACCTTGAAAATTAATTATAATTTCTGGGGTAGATTTTAATTTTTTTTCAAAAACTTCAAAAACTCTATCTGTGCCTGTTTTATGTTTGTTGCTTGTTAGCACTGCATGACCTTTATGTTTCTTTACAAGGTCTAAGATTTCTTGATCTGGTGTTGCTACTATTACCTCACCAACGTTTGAAATTTTAGCTGAATCATACACATGAAGAATCATTTCTTTTTTATTAATAAGCTTTAGGGGCTTATTAGGTAGTCTTTCTGCGTTCAATCTCGCTGGTATTATTATGACAATGTTGTTCATAGTTATGCGTCTCTAGGACGCAAATAAATTAACTAAATTTTTAAGTTTTTTTAATATAGTCATGTTATACGTCAAATAGTAATTATCAAATATATGGACAGTTTTGAATTAAATAAAATTATAGCAGCCGTACTTATGACTACGTTAATAGTTATAGGTATTAATAAACTTGCAGATTCAATTTTTCATGTGGAAAAACCTAAGCAATCAGCTTACCAAGTCGAAGGGGTTGAATTGGCATCTTCAACTGGAACAGCTGCAGTTAAAGAGCTGGTTAAGCTTAATATTAAAGAGATTTTAGCTTTAGGTGATGCGACTCACGGAGAAAAAGTTTTTAAGAAATGTAGCGCTTGTCATATTGTAGCTAAAGGAGGAAAAAATTTAATTGGCCCTGCTCTTTACGGGGTTGTTGGACGAGTCTCTGGATCAGTAAAAGATTATCGCTATTCATCTGCTTTAAAGGCTCATGGTAAAAATTGGAGTTTTGAAGAACTAAATGCTTTTTTACTAAAGCCACAATCTTACATCAAGGGAACTAAAATGTCTTATTCAGGTTTAAGAAAAGATAAAGACAGAGCTTCGGTTATTTTGTATTTAAATAATCAAAGTGATAATCCGCTTGCTAGACCTTAATTCAAACACCAATTAATAATACTTTTTTGCGCATGAACTCTATTTTGGGCTTGCTTCCAAATTACAGATTGTCTACCGTCAATTATATCTTCTGTAACTTCGTCACCTCTACTTGCAGGCAGGCAGTGCATAAAGATAGCATCAGTTTTTGCGAACTCCATTAGCTTTTTATTTACTTGGTATCCTTTTAAAAGTTTTTTCTTTTTTTTTTTATCTACTTTATCATTCATAGAAACCCATTTATCAGTCATGATACAGTCTGCATTTTTAACTGCTTCTAGAGGATTTTTAATAATACTAATGTTGGCTTTAGTCTTCTTGGCCCATTCTAAAATTTTTTTGCTAGGCTTGTACTTATCTGGACAACCTATATTAAGTTTAAAATTAAATTTTGCGGCAGCTGCAATAAAAGAATTAGACATATTATTATTACCATCTCCTAACCAAGCAATTGTTTTTCCTTCTATATTTCCTTTTAATTCTTCAAATGTTAAAATATCTGACATGACTTGGCAGGGATGGCTTAGTTCGGACAATCCATTAATTATCGGTATATTAGAATACATAGCAAGATCTTCTAGGTTTTTGTGTGAAGATGTTCTTATCATTACTATGTCTGCATATTCTGAAAAAATCTTAGCAGTGTCTTTTATAGATTCGTCACCTTTTCCATAATGAGTTCCATTAGGATTTAAAACAATAGAAGACCCGCCTAGTTGTTTAACGGCAATATCGAAAGAAATTCTTGTTCTTGTTGAGGGTTTTTCAAAAATCATAATCATAGATTTCCCGGCAAAAGGATGGTCGAAATCAGTGGCTGATTTATTCAATTCTTTTCTTTTTGATTTTCTATCTTTAGCCTCTTCTATAATTTCTCTTAGTTCTTGAGAAGAGATGTCTGAGATATTTAAAAAGTTTTTCATTTAAAAGTTTTACATACTTTTCTTAAAATTACTATCGCCTGATCAATATTTTCTTTTTCGACATTCAACGGAGGTAGTAATCTAACGACATTTTCTGCAGCTCTTATTGTCAATAGTTTATTGTCTAAAAGTTTTTTTACAAACAGATTAAGTTCAGGTGTTACTTTTATGCCTATGAGCAAACCAACACCTCTGACTTCTTTAATTACGCTTGGAAATTCAGATTGTAGCTTGTGGAGTTCGTTGTGAAAATACTGCGCAATTAACTTAACGCTTTTTAAAAACCCTTTTTTTAAGATTAGATCTAAAACAGCATTGCCAACGCTCATTGCTAGTGGGTTTCCTCCAAATGTTGATCCGTGGGACCCTGGTGTCATTCCAGATGCTACTTTTTTAGTCATTAGACAAGCTCCAATAGGAAATCCTCCACCTATTCCCTTTGCGATAGGAACTATATCAGGAATAATTCCGCCATACTCATAAGCAAAGAATTTTCCAGATCTTCCGATACCACACTGAACCTCGTCTAAAATAAGTAAAATATTTTTTTTATTACATAATTTTCTTAAACCTTTTAAACAATAATCAGGAATTACTTTGATGCCCCCTTCACCCATAATAGTCTCAACCATTATAGCTGCAGTTTTTTTTGTAATGGATTTTTCTAAGCCTTTATGATCAGCAAAATCAAAGTGATCAAAACCATCAACTTTTGGTCCAAACCCTTTTGTGGCATTTTTACTGTTACTTGCAAAAATTGTAGCTAAAGTTCTACCGTGAAAACTATTGTTCAAACATAAAATTCTATTTTTTTTAGGTTGTCCCTTTGAATAGAAATATCTTTTAGCTACTTTAATTGCTAACTCAGTTGCTTCCGCTCCTGAGTTTTGAAAAGCTACATAATCTGCAAATGTATTTTGTGTAAGTCTTTTTGCTAGTCTTTCTTGCTCTAAAATTGTAAATGCGTTGGAGACATTCCATAATTTTTTAGATTGTTTATTAATAGTTTTAACTAAATAATCATGACAATGCCCAAATGAATTAACTGCAATGCCTTGTACAAAATCTAAATATTTTTTTCCATCGGTTGAATAAAGATAACAACCTTTACCCCTTACAAAAGAAACCTTTTTTCTATTATAATTGTTTAGTAACGAGCTCATAATTAAGATTTTATTTTATAGCCTTTTTTATACAGTAAATAAGCGGTCATCCACATAATAAAGCTTAATACTGTTAGATAAATTAATCCCACAATAAGTGAACCATCAGATTGTCCAATGAAGCTGTATCTAAATCCGTCAATCATGTAAAAAAATGGATTAGCCTTGCTAATTGTATGAAGGTAACCTGGCAGTCTATCAATAGTGTAAAAGGTTCCTGATAAGAACGACAAAGGAATAATAATAAAATTAGTTACAGTTGCCATATGATCAAATTTTTCCGCCCAAAGACCAGCAATGATACCGAGTGCACCAAGAATAAAAGAAGATAAAAAAGTGTACGCGATTAAAGTAAAATAGTTTTTAATTTCAAAATTTATAATTAAATGAAAAATACATATTGAAATAAAAGCAATTATTAT
>Ga0307986_10003293_pt1 | contig 11278 bp, 12 predicted proteins | sample EllFjometageno82_FD_203170 | JGI IMG/M metagenome (GOLD analysis project Ga0307986, IMG submission 203170) | Marine microbial communities from Ellis Fjord, Antarctic Ocean - #82 | ecosystem: Environmental > Aquatic > Marine > Unclassified | place: Southern Ocean | collected 2014-10-09
AAAAAAACCAACCCTGCTTTATAAAAGTAAAACTAAAGAAAAATGTGCCAAAATCTTATTTAAATACTTCTGCTAAAAAACTTCACAATAAAAATAAGTTAAAAATACTAAAACAATATATAGATTATAAGAATAACCATTTGATAAATGATAATTTAATTGGTGCTATTATTACTCCTGATAAAGATATTATCCCAGATGCCGAAACTTTAGAACCAGCTTACATAGTTTTTGAAAATTATGAAAAAATTCTTCAATGGAATAGATCATTAAGATTTGGTTTGGCGGTATGTACGTTAAAGGATAAGTTTGAAAATGTTTTATAGAAATATTTTATTTATAATCATCTGTGTATTTCTATCAAATTGTACAACTACTACTTTACATAATAATAAACCAATTGTTACTAATATAAATGGTTACTCAAATAAAGGTTTTGCTTTAGTTTATAGTGAAGAACTTTATAAAGAGAAAAAAGTAGATAAGAAAATTGACGAACGTAGTTTAATTATATTTCAAAAAACTTTAAAATTTAATACACCTGTTAAAATTACCAATATTTTAAATAATAAATCATTAATTGCTAGTGTTGGAAAAAAATCTAATTATCCTTCTTTTAATAACACAGTCATATCCTCAAGAATAGCTGAAGAATTAGAACTTGATATGAGTCAACCTTATGTTGAGATTTTAGAAATACTTGATAATTCAATCTTTGTGGCACAAAAAGCAAAAACTTTTTCCGAGGAAATGAATGTTGCAATTAAAGCACCAGTTAATAATATTAGTATTAGTAATCTGAGTACAGTTAAAAAAAAAGATAAAAAGAATCTTAATAAAAAATTTTCTTATACAATAAAAATTGCTGATTTTTACTTCAAAGATACCTCTTTGATGATGGTAAATAGAATCAAAAATGAGAGTCCAGTTAAAAATCCTAAAATTAAAAAAATATCTGATAAAAAATATAGAGTATATTTAGGTCCTTTTAATAACATTAACTCTCTACAAAAATCGTTTAATGATATAAACATATTACAATTTGATAATATTGAAATTTTAAAAAATGATTAAAATAAAGCTATTAACTATATTAATAACACTATTTTTAACTTTAAATTTGCATGCTGCCATTAAAATTAAGGCAAGAACTGCAATACTACAAGATTACCTTTCAGGTGAAATATTATATGAAAAAGAAGCAGATAAATCTATTTATCCAGCTTCTATGACAAAAATTATGACTTCTATTGTTGCATTCGATTTAATAAGAAGTGGGAATTTAAGTTTAGATGAAAAATTTTTAGTTTCTGAAAATGCTTGGAGACTATCATCTGCTGGTTATTCCTCGATGTTTATTATGATAGGGGATGAAGTTAGTGTAGAAAATTTACTTAAGGGAATAATTGTTGCATCAGGCAATGATGCTTGTGTTGCTTTGGCTGAAGGTATTGCAGGAACAGAAGAAGAATTTGCAATTATGATGACCTCGAAAGCCAAAGAAATTGGTATGGAAAATACAAACTTTGCAAATTCATCAGGGATAAATAATACTGAAAATGTTTCTACTGTTAGAGATATTATGCTTATGTCTAATTACCTTATTAAAGAATTTCCTGAGGAATACAAATATTTTGCTGAAAAAGAATTTACCTGGGATAGAACAGGTGGTGACCCAATTACTCAAGGCAATAGAAATCCACTATTATACAAAAGTCTAGGTGCTGATGGAATTAAAACAGGTTATTTGGCTGTTGAAAAATACTCTTTAGCTTCTTCAGTTTCAAGGAACGGAAGAAGATTAATAGCAGTTGGAAGTGGATTTGATACTAAAAATGATAGATCTAAAGAAAGTGCTAAACTTTTAACATGGGGGCTAACAAATTTTGACTTAATTGAAATTGCAAAATCAAATACTCCAATAGAAGATCTTGATGTTTGGCTAGGTAAAAAAAGTACAGTTGGTGCTTACGTTAATATTGATATTTACAAAACAATACCAAAAGCACGTAAAAAATTTTTAAAAGTATCTGTATCTTACAGTGGCCCAATACCTGCACCTATCAAAAAAGATGATATTTTAGGTAAGTTAAAAGTTACCTATAAAGATGAACTTATAGAAGAGTTTAATTTATTTGCTTTTGAAGATGTTAAAAAATTAAATGTATTTTCTAGGTTAATGAAATCAATTAATTTTTTAATTTGGGGTGATGTTTAAAAAACCAATTATTGTATTTGAAGGAATTGAGGGGACAGGTAAATCTCACCATATTAACATTGTTTCTAAATACTTAAAAAAAGAAAATAAAAAATTTATCCAAATTAGAGAACCTGGTGGGAGTAAAAATTCTGAAAAAATTAGGAATCTTATACTTAATAATAAATCTACATTTAATAAATATACTGATTTATTATTATATTTGTCAGCAAGGAGTGAAAATTTACAGTTAATTAAAAATAATATTGGGAAACAAATTATATTAATTGATAGATTTACAGATTCTACAATTGCCTACCAACATTATGGAATGGGTATAAATCTTAAATTTATTCAGAATATTAATGATTACTTGTTAAAAAATATTAATATTGATTTCACTTTTTTAAATACAGTTAATCAAAAAAATATGAAAAAAAGACTGAAAAAAAGAAAGAATTTAAATAGATATGATAAGTTTAATGATATTTTTTATGACAAAGTACAAAAAGGATTTATAAAAATTTACAAAAAAAATCCTAAAAAATATATGAAAATTGATTCAAATCTAAACATTAAAGATAATGAAAAAATTATATTAAATAAAATTAATGATTTAATTTAAATATGCAATTAAAGCCATCAGATAATACAAAATTATATGGAATGAATCATTATTTTAATGAGATTTCTGAACTTTATAAAAGAGAAAAATTACCAACTAAAATCTTATTATCTGGTAAAAAAGGATTGGGTAAATCAACTTTGGCTTATCATATTATAAATTATATTTTATCAAATAATGAAGAGTTTAAATATGATTTTAAAAATTTTATTATTAATGAAAATAATAGATCATTTAAATTAATAAAGAGTAATTCACACACAAATTTTTATCTAATTGATTTATTAAATGACAAAAAAAAAATTGATGTAGCTCAAATTAGAGAGATGATAACATACACAAATAAATCTACATTTAATAACAAGGCAAGATTTATATTAATTGATAATGTTGAAAACCTAAATAAAAACTCTATTAATGCATTACTTAAGGTTATTGAAGAACCTAATGAAAATGTTTTTTTTATTTTGATTAACAATAGTGAAAAAAATATTTTACCGACATTAAGTTCAAGATGTTTATTATTTAAGATTAATTTTACTTTTAATGAGTCCATCAATGTTTCAAATCTAATATTGGATAAAAATGTCCTTGATCTAATTAATCATGATTTAATCAGCTTCTATAATACGCCTGGTGAAATTATTCATTTAATCAATTTTTCAAAAGATCAAAATATTGATCTTAAGAATCAAACATTAATTAATCTTTTAAATTTATTGATAGATAATGGCTATTATAAAAAAGATATACTCGTAAAAAATTTATTAATTAACTCTATTGAATTGTTTTTTTTAAAGGAGTACAAAATAAGTAATAATAAAAATTCTATATTAAGATTTTACTATACTTTTTTAAATAAAATTCATAATACTGAAAAATTTAATCTTGATGAAGAAAGCTTATTTATAGAATTTAAATCAAAATTATTAAATGGATAAAAATTACTATATAACAACGCCAATTTACTATCCATCTGCAAAACCACATATGGGACATGCTTATTCAAGTATAATTGCTGATTTTTTTGCTCGTTTTAAACGTTTAGATGGATTTAATGTTCATTTTCTGACTGGGACAGATGAACATGGTTTAAAAATTCAACGTGCAGCTGAAGATAAAAATATAGATCCACTTAATTTTTGTAATCAAATCAGTCAAACTTTTAGAGATCTTTCTGAGACTTTAAACTTATCAAATACTGATTTCATTAGAACAACTGAAGAAAGACATAAAAAAACAGTTCAACACTTATGGTCAGAACTTGAAAAAAATGATGACATATATCTATCAAAATATTCTGGTTGGTATTCTGTCTCTGATGAAGCTTATTATAATGAAGGTGAAATAATTGACCAAGATGGAAAAAAAGTTGCTGAAACTTCTGGCTCATTAGTTGAGTGGATCGAAGAAGAATCTTATTTTTTTAGACTATCTAAATGGCAAGACAAACTCTTAGATTATTATGAAAAAAATATAGATTTTATTTCACCAAAAACACGAAAAAATGAAGTGGTTAATTTTGTTAAGGGGGGGTTAAAAGATCTATCTATTAGCCGTAAAACTTTTTCATGGGGCATTAAGGTTCCAAACAACTCTGAGCATGTAATATATGTATGGTTAGATGCTCTTACTAATTATATTAGTGCACTTAATTATCCAGATACAAATGATTTATTATTCAAAAAATTTTGGCCAGCATCAGTTCATTTAATTGGTAAAGATATTTTAAGATTTCATGCTGTATACTGGCCTGCTTTCTTAATGGCTGCTAAAATTCCTTTACCAGAGAAAATTTATGGTCATGGTTGGATTTTATCTGGTGATGAAAAAATGTCTAAATCAAAAGGTAATATTCTAGATCCAATAGATATAATTAATACATATGGGCTTGATCCATTACGATATTATTTAATCAAAGAAGTGTCATTTGGTAATGATGGGAATATATCTCAAGACAAACTGGAAGATTGTATTAATAGCGATCTAGCAAATAATTATGGAAACTTATGTCAAAGAGTTATTGCTTTTGCTGAAAAAAATTGTTCCTCAAAGATTCCTGAAAATAAAAATTTTATTAATGATGACCTCATTATGTTAGATAAATTCACTAAAAATTTAAATAAAATAAGACAAGAAATTGATAAACAAAATATAAATTTTTATATTAGTTTTATTGTGAGTGCTTTATTTGAGGCTAATAAATATTTTAATGATCAAGAGCCTTGGAAAAAAAAAGATGATCAAGATAGATTAAATACTATTGTTTATACTGCATTAGAAATGATTAGAAAAATTTCATTTATGCTTTACCCAATAATTCCAGATTCTATCGAAAAGGCTTTAAAAATATTTAATTTAGATTCTAAAGATATAATTTTTGAATCTATTGCTACTCACAATTATTTAAAAACTGGTAATGATATTAACAAGATTGATATTTTATTTAAAAAGATTGAAAAAAAAGATGATTGATTCCCATTGTCACTTAGACCATGAACCTTTACATGAAAACTTAGCTGATGTTATAATTAGATCTAAAAATGCTGGGATTACAAAACTTTTAACTATTTGCACAACATTTGATAGTTTTGAAAATATCAAAGCCTTAGTTAAAAAAGATCAAATGATTTATGGTACTTTTGGAATTCACCCACATGAAACTGTAAATAATCATGTTGATAAACAGACAATAATTAGATCTGTAAATGATAATGAAAAAATAATTGGTATTGGAGAAACTGGTCTTGATTTTTTTTATAATCATAGTGATAGAAGTAGACAAATAACAAGCTTTAAGGCTCATATAGAGGCCTCTATTGAACTAAACAAACCAATTATAATTCATTCTAGAGATGCTGAAACAGAGACGTTTGAGATACTTAGTTCATACAAAAACCAAAATTTAAAGATATTAATGCACTGTTTTACAGGTTCTTTAGAGTTTGTAAAAAAATTACACACATTAGATGCTTTTTTTTCAGCCAGTGGAATAATTACCTTTAAAAATAGTAAAGACCTCCAAGAGACATTTAAAACAATTCCCTTAGAAAAACTTCTTATTGAGACAGATAGTCCATTTTTAGCTCCTATACCTATGAGGGGAAAGAAAAATGAACCAAGTTTTATTAAGTACACGCTTGAGAAACTATCTATACTTAAAGAAACTGCCGTTGATAGAATGTCAGAAATAACTACAGATAATTTTAATAGACTTTTTAATCTATAATATAATAATGACTGTAAAATTTATTATACTAGGTAGTGGAAGTTCTATGGGTGTACCAAGAGCAGACGGGTACTCTGGTAATTGTAATTTAGATAATATAAAAAATTTTAGAACAAGGTGCTCAGGATTAATAAAATTTGATGATAGTAATATTTTAATAGATACATCCCCAGATTTAAGATCTCAATTATTAAAAAATAAGATCAAATCTATTGATAAAGTATTTTATACACACTTACATGCTGATCAAACACATGGCATTAATGATTTACGTCCATTTTTTTTAGTAAATAAAAAACAGATACCCGTTTTTGCAGACAATAAAACTTCAAGATATTTAAATTCAACATTTAAATATTGTTTTAAATCTTCCCATGGATATCCATCAACCCTAAAATTTAGAAATTTAAGGAATAAACATATTTTTAAAAATAAAAATAATCAGATTGTAATAGAATCAATACCAACACAGCATGGTAAAATTAAAAGTATATGTTATTTAATAAATAGAAAATTAGCTTATGCTAGTGACATAAGTTTATTTTATAAAAAAGATTATAAAAAAATAACTAAATTAGATTATTTAATTATAGATTGTTTGTGGTATAGAAAACACTTTGCTCATTTCAATTTAGATCAAGTAATGGATTTAGTTAAAATACTTTTACCAAAAAAAACTATTTTAACAAATATGCATAGCGATCTTGATTATGGTCATTTAAAAAAGATATTACCAAAAAATATTGTTCCTGGATATGATGGAATGACTGTTATTTTATAAGATCAATTCTATTTGTTTTGTAATTTTATCAGATAGTGGAGTTATAAAAGAATTGAAGGTATCCTGAATTTTTCCTTCTTTATTAATCAAAATCTTATGAAAGTTCCATTTAGGAACTGTTAAATTACCAAAATTTTCTTTAGCCCATTTATAAATGGTATGAGCATTTTTTCCTTTTACATCAACTTTGTCTGTTATTGGAAATGTAATATTAAAATTAGTTTCACAAAAATCTTTTATTTCTTCATTGGAACCAGGTTCTTGACCACCAAATTGATTAGAAGGTACTCCTATAACCAAAAAGTTTTTATTTTTATAATTATCATAAAGTGTTTGAAGACCCGTATATTGTTTTGTAAAACCACATTTACTTGCAACATTAACTAAAAGAATGGTTTTTCCTTTAAACTCACTTAGGTTTATAGTTTCATTGTTTAAACCCTCGATATTTAAATCAAAAAATAATTTTTCATATTTGGCAGCAGCCTTTTCAAAGAATGAGAACATAATTAAACTTACTAGAATTAATAAATAATTTTTATAAAGCATATGTTACTTTTTTATAGAAAATAATAATATAAAGTATCCAAACAATGTTGATAGCAACGATCCAGCTAAAACACCAATTTTTACCCCGTCAATATATTGAATATTTTCAGCAAATGCTAGGTTCCCAACAAATAAACTCATTGTAAAACCAATACCAGTTAAGACCGATACTCCATATAAGCTTAACCAACTTGAGTTATCAGGCATTTGTGCAGCACCTATTTTAACCGCAATAAAAGAGAAAATCATAACACCCACTTGTTTACCAAGAAATAATCCTAAAAGAATTCCAAGTGGAACTGGTAGTAATAATGATGATAAAGATAAGCCTTCTAAAGAAACGCCAGCATTAGCAAATGCAAATATAGGCATTATCATGAAGGCAACGTATGGACTTATCGCATGCTCTAACTTAATTAATAAAGAAAAATCTTTATCTTTAATTCTATGGGGTATTGTTGATGCTAAAAGCACTCCAGCAATAGTTGCATGAATTCCAGACTTGTATGTAAAGAACCACATAAAAGCACCAATTAATAAATAAGGTAAGAATTTTTTTACTCCAAATCTATTTAAAACAAGTAAAAATATATAAGAAATTAAAATTAAGCTTAAATAACTAATACTTAAATCTCCAGAGTAAAAAAAAGCAATAATAAGAATTGCACCAAGGTCATCAATAATTGCAAGGGCTGTTAGAAAAATTTTTAAAGAAATTGGTACTCTCGACCCTAGAAGAGATAAAATACCTAATGAGAAAGCGATATCAGTAGCTGATGGTATCGCCCAACCATTCAAGGTTTCTGCATTTCCAAAATTTATAACAATATAAACAAGGGCAGGGATCACCATACCACCAATAGCACCAATGATTGGTAATAATGCTTTTTTTAAATTAGATAACTCACCTTGAATAAATTCTCTTTTAATTTCTAAAGTTACAAAGAAAAAAAATATTGCCATCAACAAGTCATTAATCCAGTGATGTACTGAGAGTTTTAATCCAAAATCATTAATCCCAATAAACAGATATTGATTAAGTGTACTAAAATATAATTCACTAAGGTTTGAATTACTTATTACAAGGGCTATAATTGCTGCAATTAACAATACTAGACCACTTGCTGCTTCTAGTTTAAAAAACCACTTAAAAGGTTTTGATAGAGTATTAATCATAAGTTTAAATTAAATCTTTAAAAAATAATATAATATCATTGATAGATTGATATAAATTATAAAGTATAAATTCAATTTTTGGGACATAAATACTTATAGGTTTCTGAAAAGTATCTAAAACTAAAATTATAGCTACAAACGTAATCATAAAAACAATTATTAAGCCTAACATATTATAACTTTTTTTATCTGTAGGAGTTTTGATATTAGACACATTATCCTCTTTTATAATTACTTTTGTTTTATTGTTATTTTGAGTAGAAATCTTTTCTATTTTAGGAACATCTTTGAAGCCATTATCTAAAAGTTCCATAGTCTGTGGACCTTCAACTTTTGTAATATCTTCTTTTAAGGGTGTTAGCTCTTCAGCCGAAGTATTAATTTTTGCTATTAGATTTGGTTCAACTATAATTTCTTTTTTAAAAAACCACTTATAGTTACAATTACTACACTGAAGAAGTCTACCAGTTATAGGGATCTGATTTGAGTCAATATTAAATTTTTTATCACAGTTATTACAAGTAATAATCATTCACATATTATAACAGATTCTGTTAAAAAAACTTATTATTAATATTTGAAAGTAATAACAGGATTATTTAGATTAATATTGTCATTTATATTAACAAATATTAGAACAATATACTTTGTATGTATCTAGGTGTAGTGGCTCAATTCATAATCCACTAATTGATAATAGGAATTATTAATTAGTATTCTTTTAGAAAGGTAAATTTATTGTTTGGTCATCAAATAAATCTTCATAAAACCTTATTACTTTCATTTAATGTTTGAATAAGTGAGTGTTTACGCTATAACCTTCACAAGTCGGGGCGTAGCGCAGCCTGGTAGCGCATCTGGTTTGGGACCAGAGGGTCGCAGGTTCAAATCCTGCCGCCCCGACCAATATTTACTATGAAAAAAGCTATAATTTACATTCCTACAAAAAATTCAATGCAATCTGGACTTGGTAAATCTGATAAATGGATTATTAAATTTATAACTGAAGATACAGATATTAACCCTTTGATGGGTTGGGAGACAAGTTCAGATACTTTATCTGAATTATATTTAGAATTTTCAACCAAAGAATTTGCTGTCAAGTATGCTAAAAAAAATAAAATAGACTTTGAAATCATTGAACCTCAGAAAAGAAAAACTATTAAAAAATCTTATGCAGATAATTTTCTTAAATAATAATGTTTAAATTTTTTACTCAAAAAGAATGGCGATTATGGTCATGGATTGGTTCGTTTGTTATTCTCATATCTCTTTGGTTTCAAGTTAAGATAGATGTTAAAATCAATGAGTGGTTTGGTACATTTTATGACATGATACAAAAAGCGTTATCTGCACCAAACTCTATAACGATAGAAGAATACTTTGGAGCATTGCTATCTTTTATAACTTTAGCAGGAATATATGTAGGTGTTTATGTTGTGATAAAATATTTTACTTCTCATTTTCTTTTTAGATGGCGAACAGCAATGGTTAATTGGTATCATAGTGTTTATGATAGGGCTCGCAAGATAGAAGGTGCGTCGCAAAGAGTTCAGGAAGACACTCAAAAATTTACTAGGATTATGGAAAGTCTAGGAACTAGTTTGATTGAAGCAATTTTGATACTTATTGAATTTACCCCAATTTTGTTTGGTTTAAGTATCAGTATACCAATATTCTTTTTTGGTGATTGGGATTATGGTTTGGTTGTAGGTGCTTTACTTTGGACGTTAGCTGGGACTATATTTTTAGTAGGCTTGGGTTTCATTTTGAGACTTGTTGGTGTTGAATATGATTTACAAAAACAAGAAGCAGCCTATAGAAAAATTTTAGTAATAGCTGAAGATAATGAAATAGTGAGACCTAAAACTCTTGAAGAATTATTTGAAGATGTTAGAAAAATTCATTTTTTAAGTTACTTCAGGTACTTATTTTTTGATATTGGTCGTATAGGTTATTTACAAGCAAATGTTTTATCTGCTTATGTATTCTTAGCACCAGCGATTGTAGCAGGTATTGTCACTTTAGGAGTTATGCAACAAATAATTAGAGCATTTAATAAATTTGAAGGGTCACTTCAATATATCTTAAAATCATGGCCACTAATTATAGAACTAGCTAGTGTTTATAAACGATTAAAAGAATTTGAGTCTAAGATTAACTCAACAGAATCAGTTATTCAGAAAGATTAATGGCTATTGATAAAAAATATCTTGATCAAATCATTAGGGTGTCTGAAAAAGCAGCTTTAGCAGCATCTTATTTAGTTGGAAAAAAGGACAAAATTGCTGCTGATCAAGCAGCTGTTGACTCTATGAGGTCTGAATTAAATAAAATAGATATGAATGGTGAAGTTGTTATTGGTGAGGGTTCACTTGATGAGGCACCAATGCTTTACACTGGTGAAAAGCTTGGAAATAAAAATGGACCATATTTTGATATTGCTGTTGATCCTTTAGAAGGAACAAATTTTGCAGCAAATAATTTGCCTGGAGCAACATCAGTTATTTCAATTGCTGAAAGAGGAAACCTTTTTAATGCACCAGAAACTTATATGGATAAAATTGCAACCGGACCAATTGAAAAAGGATTAGTTGATCTTGATTTTTCATTAAAAAAAAATATTACAAATCTTGCTGATTTTCTAAACAAAGATATTAGTTCAATTACAGCATGTATACTGGATAGGCCGAGACATAAAAAAATGATTGATGAACTAAA
>Ga0307986_10003294_pt1 | contig 11277 bp, 16 predicted proteins | sample EllFjometageno82_FD_203170 | JGI IMG/M metagenome (GOLD analysis project Ga0307986, IMG submission 203170) | Marine microbial communities from Ellis Fjord, Antarctic Ocean - #82 | ecosystem: Environmental > Aquatic > Marine > Unclassified | place: Southern Ocean | collected 2014-10-09
CACCAGCCACATACATCATCCATAGATTGTAATAATTCACCTGTAATAAAATCACCATCTGGGTTTTTTAATGCTACTTCAAAAGAAGAGTAATCTTTTTCTGAATCCAAATCTTCTCTAGGAGTACAGTATGGCATCCTACCAGCAGATACACTGATTGAAAAACCATTAGAGAATTCGCATCTACCATTTATTAAACCGTACCCATATTTTGTAAACTCTAAATCTTTAAATGTTTTCATAATTTTTAATTTTTGTTGTTTGATGAGAACATGCCACGGAGCGCGTTCAAATTTATTATATTTTACTTATTTCTTTACTATACCAATTAATTAACCGTATACATCCCTCTCTAAAAGTATCGTGCATATCAGCATTTTCTATACCAGTTACACCATCACCAAAAGGTATATTCTTAGGTACAACAGTAATATACTTTCCGTAATTATTATAGTCGTACTTAGGTAAAGATAGTCCAGTTTTGGTAACTACTATTTCTACTAACTCATCAGTTTTAAACTTATCGTAATTCATAATATTTTATTTTTAATAATGAGGCATCTAATACTAATACACCTAGGAATTTCCACCAGTCAGAAAATATCCATTCTAATACTTCGATCATAATTATTTTATTTTAGTTGTTGGCATTAACCATAGACCGTCTGTAAATATAACTTCTAACAATCCTGGTACTTCTTGGATAAGCTTTATACTTTTGATAGTATCATGCTTCATCATCTTTTGAATTTCTTCTCTGATTCTTTCTTGAGAAACTACATCTTGTAATTTTCTTAACAAACCTGGCTGTAACATAGCTTCCATTAAAGGTTCATCTATCCTGAATTCTTTAGTTATACTAAATCTTAAAGCTCTAAGTAATCTTAATGGGTCATCAGCTAAAGTTACGATTGGATCTAATGGAGTTTTTAATACCATTTCTTTTAGATCATTTATACCGTTCCATTCATCAATGATAACTCCATTGTTATCTTTTGCTAATGCGTTAACAGTAAAATCCCTTCTCCTTAAATCATCTGATAAACTTCCTAATTCTAATATAGGTTTTCTTGTACCAGTTATAACTCCTACTTCTTTCCTAGCCATTACAAAATCAGCTACTAAACTTTCATGTTGATGTCCCTTTGGGAACATTGCACGAACAGTAAAGCAGTCCTTTGTTTCTAAAAATATTTTAAAGCCTTGAGATTTTAGAAAGGTTAACATTTCATCCCAGCCTTGATCTACTGTCATATCAGTATTACCAAGTACAAATGTAAAATCGATGTCTTTTGTAGAAACTCCTAGGATCTCATCCCTTACACAGCCTCCTACTTCAAATATTTCATGTTTCATAATTTCCGTTTGTTTAATTATTATAGTATAAATATAATCAATTTTTATCGGTTTTGAACTATAGTTTCACGTTTTGTTTAAAAAGTTATTAACAATTTAGATTTTTTCTATATGTTCTAAATCTACTCTTTCGATTGGAACGAATCTTAATGTTGAGCCATTTACTTGTATATCAACTCTATTGTCGATTATCTCCAAAACTGTAAATGTTAATTTTGCCTCAGCTGGGCTGTTTAACCACTTCTTAACTATTTTTACTTGATCTCCTGCTTCCATAGTTTCCGTTTTAATTATTATAATATAAATATAATCATTTATTGTCGGTTTTGAGCTATAAAAACTTGTTTGTTTTAGAAAGTTATTAACAATTAATAACCCATAACTCCTGCAAATACTAATGCTAAAATACCACCACCTAGTAATACTTTCCAATACCATTTCTTTACATAATCATCTTCATAGACCACGCAATGAAATGCAAAGCTTAAAAAGATAATAAATAGTAAACCAAACATTTGCATAATTGATCCCATTAGTAAGTCAGTTTATCAATCGTAGCCTCACCACCATTAAGTACATCCATTAACATTGTTTTTAATACTTCCCAGTCAGGTTTAGCACTAAATGTTTTTTGGAATGTTTCATTACCTGCACCAAAATCCATTCTTCCAGTTGTTGTTGCCTTAGCAGCTCTTCCCATCCACGGATTTCTTGGTGCTTGGAATTTTGTAATACCATACCACTGCCCACCTGTTACTTGTACTAATATCCCTTCAACTTTTGTTGAACTTTTAATTGGTTTTTCTTTAACAATTTGAATCATGTTTGTGTTTTTAATTAATTTCTAATACTAATAGGTTTCATGTATTGGTATTTAATTTAAATATAACAAATATTGGTTATATCTGAAAGCTTTTTAGTCTAAACTATACCAAGTATCTCTATTAATTCTGTGCAAGTAAGTTTCCCACTCATTTATCAAAGACTCTGCTGTAAATTTTTCTGCAAAAGTCCTACAGTCTTTAGATTTTATTTTATCAATATTATTAATTGCATTTACAAAATCATTGAAGTAAGAACAGCGAAACCCATTATATCCATTCACAACAGTTTCAGTATAACCACCATGATCTGTTGAAATTATAGGTGTACCTGATAATCCTGCCTCTATTGCAGTTAAACCAAAAGGTTCTACATAATATGTTGGGGATATTACTGCTATTGCATTTGCAAGATATTCTTTTCTTTTTTCTGAATTTAACAATCCAACAAATGTTACATTTTGTGGTATACTATACTCTGTACTAATTCTACCTTGACCAGCCAATATAAACTTGCGAGTTGAAAAATGTTTTGCCAATTGTAAAAATATACTTAAACCTTTACATTCATCAAGCCTTCCCATAAACAAAAAATAATCAGACTTATAATCAACACAGTCAAATGTTGTTAATGAACTTGCAATAGGAGCAATAGTTGCGTCATGCCAATAATTCTCATTGCTTGCTTGCATTCCATAATTGAAATGCCTGTTTGCATTAGATGTCCAAACATGATAACTAGTATCAGCATTAGGCAACCTGTGACCGATGTGGCCATCTATAATTTTTACACCCTTAAAGTTTTTATTAATAGTAGAGCTTATTACTGATATACTTGGAGACCACATGCATATTATTATATCATTGTCTTTGCAGTTATTTAAAAGATGTAGTTTTGCATTATTAAAAAAGATAAGATTTGCATCATGGTCATCTTGAAAATGATCTGATGTAATATCTGTAACATAATGTTTATCTAGGAAACTAAAGTCACCACATTCCCATTTCTGTTTGCATTCAACTTCAGATTCTTTGTACCCATAGTAATGAACTTCGTGATTATTCCTATGTAAATATGTAGTTAAATAATAGCTCACAGTCGCAAACGGATCTGCTGGGATATTTGTAGTTGATGCATTTCTTGCACAACCTATGATATGTATTCTCATTTTATCACTTTTCACTATTTGCTCCATTTTGTTTCCAATCTATCCAAAAACCAACAGCTACCATTAAATGTAAAAATATTGATAAACTATATTCATACAAGTCATGTAAATTTGCAAAGTGTAAATGTACATGACCAATTATCCAAAAGGGTATCGCCATTTGCTGACTATACCAAATCAAAAAGAATATAGTAAATCTTTTAATAGATCGTTTTGGTTTATCCTTTCTCTTTAATTTGTCAACTAGCCAATTATAATCTGGATGATTTCGAGTAGCCAATAACCTAAATGATATTTCTTCTGCTAATTTATTATTCTCCATCTTCTAAGTTTGTAAATTGATCTTGTGTTATTTCAACCTGTACCCATTCTTGGTATTGTTCATTTATAGGTAGGTAGGTATAGTATTTATTAATAGATCCACTAACGGCATCTTCTCTCCTTATCCAAATTAGTACTTTCATATGTTATTTTTTTCTTGTAATGATTTCATCAATGATTCCATATTTCTTAGCTTCTACTGCATTCATCCAAAAATCTCTAGTAGCATCTTTAGCTACTCTTTCAGAAGTTTTACCACAGTATTCACCAAGCAATACAAACAGTTCTTCGTTTACCTTTTTCCATTCTGCCCAGTCAATCTCAGCATCTTGGATATTTCCACTAAAACCACCCGATGATTGATGTAACATTGTTGTTGAATGTTTTAATGAACTTCTTTTACCTTTAGTTCCTGCTCCTAATAAAATAGATCCCATAGATGCAGCCATTCCAGTATTAACTGTTCTGATATCTGATTTGATATAATCCATTACATCAACCATAGAAAGTCCTGATTTAACAGAACCACCAGGTGAATCAATATGCATAGTAATATCTTTATGCTCTACACTATCTAAAAACATTAACTGTGCCTGGACTATCGTTGACATACCATCATTAACAGGCCCTGCTACCCAAAGCAATCTATCCATCATTAATCTTGAGAAGATATCCATTTGAGTTGCTCTCATTGGTCGTTCTTCTAAAATATAAGGAGTCATACTATTTTCTAGTTGTTGCTTTGCATAATGCATATTCATCGAACTAACCCCATGATCGCTCATTGCATATTTTTCAAATTCTTTTCCGTAATTCATTATTCTTTTATATTTGTTACATCAATTATTAATTCGTTCTTAGTACTTTTAACATTAATAGTACCGCCCTCATTTAACTCTCCTTTGAGAATTAACTCAGATATTTTGTTTTCAACTAATCTTTCCAATGTTCTACGTAAGGGTCTTGCTCCATATTTAGGATCATACCCTTGTGTTAAGATTATAGATTTAGCTCCTTTAGTTATTTTAAATTTGTAATTCCCAACTTCTATTAAGTTTGCTGCAAGTTCTTTACATTCTTTAGTTAAAATATCCATTACATTATCTTCAGTTAATCTGTTGAATACTACTACTTCATCAATTCTATTTAAAAATTCTGGTGCAAATTTATTTTTTAATGCTTTTCTTAAAATAGCTTTTTCTTCTTCAGATTGGTCTACCATTTTAGTTGTACTCTCAAATCCAATACCTTGACCGAAATCTTCCAGTTTTCTGGAACCAGTATTAGAGGTAAGTATTACTAAACAATTTCTAAAATCAACAGTCCTGCCTAATGAATCGGTTAACTGTCCATCATCTAACATTTGTAGCAAAACATTAAAGACCTCTGGATGAGCTTTTTCTACTTCATCAAATAATATAACTGAATGTGGTTTTCTTTTCACCTGCTCTGTTAAAAACCCACCACCTTCAAATCCTACATAACCAGGAGGAGCTCCGATTAATTTTGAAACAGAATGAGGTTCCATATATTCAGACATATCAACCCTAATCATTGAATCTTCGCTATTAAAAAGATATTCTGTTAGTTCTTTAGCTAATTGAGTTTTACCTACACCAGTTGGTCCTAAGAATATAAAGTTACCCATTGTTCGGTTTCTTTTCCTAATACCTATTCGGTTACGTTGAACTGTTACTGCTATTTTATTGACAGCTTCTTCTTGGCCAATAACTCTAGATGATAAATGTTTATTAAGACCTAATAGATTTTTGTTTTCTTTATCAGATATTTTTTCTATTGGTACACCTGTTGCTTTTGCAACAACCCTTAATACATCATCCTCAGTTATTTCTAATTGATTGACTGCCATTTCTTCCTTCCATTCAATAAGGTCTGTTCTGATTCTTTCTTTAAGAATTAAACAAGTATCTCTTTCTCTCGCAGCTACTTCGTATAATTGTCGTGATACTGCCTTTCTTTTATCTGTTTCTTTTTTTGCTAGTTTTTCTTCTAACACTTTAATCTTTTGTGGAATCTTCATATTAGTTAGATGTTTATAAGAACCTACTTCATCCAAGATATCAACTGCTTTATCTGGGAAGAACCTATTCATTATATAGCGGTCAGCTAACTTAACAATTAGATTTATTACGTCATCAGAGTATGATACACCATGATGCTCTTCATACTTATATCTAATATTAGAAAGTATTTCAATAGTTTCTTGTAATGATGGAGGATCTACGACTACCTTTTGGAATCTTCTATCTAATGCCCCGTCGCCCTCGATATTTTCTCTGAACTCATCAAAGGTTGTTGCACCTATACATCTAATTTCACCTCTTGCTAATGCAGGTTTAATAATATTAGATGCGTCTAATGATCCGCTAGTTCCACCTGCCCCAACTAAAGTATGGAGTTCATCAATAAAAACAATGATATGTGGATTGAGTGTTAGTTCATCTACTATACTTTTCATTCTTTCCTCGAACTGCCCTCGGTATTTTGTACCAGCAACAATTGTAGATAATTCTAAAGTATATATGATTTTACCTTGTAATGAGATAGGGACGTTACCTTCTACCATTTTTAGTGCTAAACCTTCAACGATTGCAGTTTTACCTACACCAGGTTCTCCAACTAAAACTGGATTGTTTTTTCTTCGTCTTCCTAGAATTTGAATCACTCGCAGGATTTCATCTGTTCTTCCAATTACTGGATCAAGCTTACCTTCTATAGCCGCTTTACTTAGATTAGTACCATAGGTATCTAAAACTAAAGTTGTCTTTTTATATCTGGGTTTCTTGGATTGTGCTTCTTCTTCTGGATAAATTTCTCCCATAATTTTATTTAGTATAATTTAATTATAACAAGTAATACCCTTTTCTGAAAGTGGTTATTAATGTATATTAATTATACTGCGAAATAAAAAATGGTTTAAGCTAATGCTTTAGATAAAGTGTTAAAGGTGAAGTACCTTTAATTAGGCGATAAGATGCGCCTATTGGAATTTGAATAATCTTTCCTGGTTCTATAGATATTGGTGATTCATCGCCAAATTGAAATAACCAATCATTTTCATTAATAGATTCTACCCAATGAACTTCACTATTGGATTCCCATCTAAATAAATTGTCTGATGCAGTATGATCAAAATATCTAAGTACAGTATCTTTTGAGTAAACCTCTTCAGTAAAAGGCTTTAATTCTTCGGTGGGTTTTTTGCCACATTTACACCCTGTACATTTACAAGACATTACTTAACTTTATAAGATTTAAGAATAGTTTGTAATTCTACAATATCAGCAGGATTCAATACAACATAATCCATACCAACATTTATCTGTATGCATTTTCTACCTAAACCTAATTCCTCAACAGCTTTAGGACCAACAAATTGTGTAATTAGAACATTCTTATTAGCACTAGGGCCACCTTGATTCCATCCACCGATATCAGTACCTTCATCTATTGCAATTGTTTTAGCAGCTGCTTGTGTAGATATCTCTAAAGATTCTTGTAAGGTTTTTAAATGTTTCATGTTTTGTATTTATTTTGCTTTCTTGTCAATATATGGTAATAGTTTACCATCCCATAAATCAACCATTGCTGAAGTTATATTATCGTCTTCTGTTGCAATTGATGAAATAAGACTAGATGCATCACTGAATCCACTTCCCATTCCAAATGATTCCCCACCAGTAATAGCTCGGGCTCCATTATGCCATTTGATATATTCATCAATTGTTGTTGGGGTTTTTGCAGTTTTTAGATATTTAGCAACCTTCTCAGCAGTAGGCCAATCTTCTTTACCAAAATCTCTTTTAGCTTGCATGATTTCTTTAACAAACTCTTTCATGTATTTATCAAACATCTTAACTGGGATTGGGTGTTTACCAATATCCATTGCTTCGTTTAATTTAGATTCCTTTAGTGATTTTTGAAAATCAGCAGTATCTGGTATTAAATCCTCAGCACCCAATGCCTTTGCTCTTTTAACAATAAACTTCGCGGTTCTTGTTTGATCTTTGGCTCTACCGTATGCCATGATAGCATTCTTAAGATCTTTTAAATCTTTAATAGGAAAACTTCCATCTGATAATGCTAAACCCTTATCAGCTAAATCCATTCTCTGTTCATCTGAATAAGATTCAAAAATAGATAAATGATCTCCACTCCATTCAGATTTCCACTTATTCTTTTTGATTAATGCATTAACAGATTTTTCAAAATCAGAAAAACCATTTACTTTAGAATCAAAATCAAAACTTGACCATTTTTTGCCTTGTCCACTTGAATTCCCATGTTCTATACCAGATCTATCGTTATCTATAGCATCATCCCATAAAAAGAAAATATCATCAGCATTTTTAGTTGAATTGTATTTTGCTTCATTAATTGATTCGTTGGCCATATTATATTCAACATCCTCTATAAAATCAGCTATAGTAAAATCACCATACTCATCGAAGAATTTCTTTGAGGTTTTTTTGGCCATTCTCTCTAGCGATTCCACATAGTCTTTTGCATAACTAACAGGAACTTTGGCTTTCTTTAATGCTTTGTCTATTACTTTAGCTACAGAATTCCAACTCTGTGCTTCATTAATAAAATTTGAATATGTCTTGAAGTATTTCATCGATATGTTATTTTAATTTTTCTAACTTATTAGTAACTGTTGCCATCCAATCATTACCAGATAAACCAGCTTCTTTAGCGGCTTTCTTAATTGCTTCAACAGTTGATCTTGCTTTTACTTTATATACATTCTTTGGATCTAGTTTTACACCAGATAAAACCATCGGTGCAAATGACATTTCCCATTCAGAAAAACCTTCATTCATAGTATCTTCTGATTCTTTAGCTAATAAAATTGCTAAACCTGAATCATCTACGATCTTTTTAGCATCAGCAAAGAATTTCTTGTCCATATCTATTACTGATAAAGTCATTGATAATCTATTAAACTTATATTTAATTTTTGCTTTGTCTAAATCATCTCTTAATTTTTGAATTCCTTTAACAGAAGCATTACCATCAGTTTTTATACCGATAGTACTTTCACTAATTTCAGATTCTTTAATACTTAGAAATTCTTTAGCTTTAGATAATAAATCCGCATAAGTAAATTTACCAGATAATGCGTTATTTAAAATAGTACCTGTTTTTTTACCAGAAGCATACATTGCTAAATCATCAAAACCAACTCCATCAGCCCATGGCTTCTTAGGATCAAATCCTAAATCAGCAGATAGTGATTGTGCTAGAGAAGTATTCCCTCTAAACTGATCATTGTGTTTTAATTTATCATCGCCAAATGTAGATGAATCAATAGTGCTTCTTCCTTCGTTAACCGATTCTTTTACATATACATCAGCAACAGGATCTCCACCATTAGTTAAACCATGAATAGCTACATTACCTTCACCGTACTGTTTTACTAGTTTTGTTATATCTTTCTGAGTCTTAGGGCTATTTGTCTGTTTCCATTTCATACCAGCCTCTTTTTTGCTGTTATACATGTGGTCCAATACCTCATCCTTTGTTACTTCTTTGTTACCTATTTGGTATCTTGCAATCTTTCCCTCGCTTAAATTAATAAACTCCTCGTTAATTGTTCTAATATGTTTCATTATAAATTTTCTTTTTTTATATATTTGAGTAAATTCTTGTTCTTTGATTCCTGCTTTATCTTTTATTGCATTAATGAATACATCTTCAGGAACTCTATGACCACCTTTATATGGTGTATAATAAAAACTACCTGAACCAGCATGACCGAAGTATCGCATCACCTTTTCGCCATTTATTACATTATCACTCTTTCCTAGGAATACATTATGCTTAGTACCTTTTAATTTAGAATCATCAACAACAGGATCGAATCCTCTGTCAACCACAGCAGGATTAAATAAGACTGTTTGTATACCAAGTTTACTTCCAATCAAATAAGCAAAATATCCACCTAATGAGGATCCTACTATAAGATCTGGGTTAATTGATTTAATCTTAGCAAACAATTTAGCAAATGTACCTTTATCTTTATAATTTATAGACGGTGTATATACCTCATCAAAATTATTATTTAAAAATATAATCTTTGGATCCTTTTGATCTATTTTAGATTCCAGACCATGTAAGTATACTATCTTCATTTTTATTAATGTTATTTAAACTTTTGGTCTTCCTATTAGTATTTTGTCATGTGATGCACCACCTAATTTCCTAGAGTACCAACCATTTCCAGGTTCACCTTCTTTTTTACCAATCCATGTAACATCTTTACCAATAACTTTATCTACTGTTTCTTTATCAGAAACAACTGGTACATTATATTTACTTATTAAGATATCTGCAATTTTACCAGATACTTCAATATAATAACCTAACTTATTAAGTTCTTTACCTCTTGCTGATATGTATGCTCTTTTTGCAGCCTTAGTCCCATCGTGACCAATACCTGAAAATTTAACACCATATTTGGTTTTCTTACCAAACATAAGTATATCAAAATCTTGTGAACCGTGGATATCAAGACCTTGCCAATAATTCCAAGTAGGATCCGAAAAGATATCATCAGGTGATTTGATTTTAGCATGACCACCAATCTCAGCGTATGCAGTTGATATTAAATCAAATAATTCACCAGATAGCTCAGGATATTTTTTATGATCAAATTTCATAGTCTTGCCCCGTTTCGGTTTAAGAACCTCGCCGCTAGTCTTTTCGTCTATAAATTCTTCAAAAAGTTTTATATGCTCCATCTTATGACGATTCATTTTTCTTTCTCATATATACCTGTTGCCCAGTTGATGCTTCAATAGTAACAAATGCATCAGGATACTTTTTAGTTGTTTCTCTGTACATTGCAGGAATAACATCAGGAATATTTGAAGTTTCTTGATTTATAACCCCATCCTTTTTTGTTGAGACTACAATGGTCCATGGGCCTTTTGAATCTTTAAGACCTTTTACAATATTTCTAAAAAGACCTTCGTTGATATTAGATTCTAAAATCTTTCCATGTTTTTCTATATCCTTTAACACATCAGGTTTTTGTCTAATTTGTATTCCATTAAAAGTAGGTTTATCAAACCACTGCGGTCCTCTGCTACTTTTAGATGCATACTTACTTTTTAATGAGAAATGATCAGCAAACAATCCACCAGGTAAATTATAAATAATAGTTCCCTTTGGAAGAAGTACATTAACAAAGTCGCCAATCTGCGCACCTTTAACATCTTTCTTTAATTCGTACTTCCTATCTTCTAGGCTTGTAGTCCATCCAGATTTTGTACCAGAAACTGACGTTTGGTTTAGTTCATTAACGAACTCTTCAAATAATTTAAAATGTTTCATGTAATATTTATATCTTTTTATGAATTAACTCATTCTGTAATTCAGTAAGGCAGCTTTAACTTTAGCCTTTTGTTTAGCTAATTTTTCAATTTTAGTTTGCAACTTATCCAAGTCTCCACCATATCTATTAGCATCAGCATCGCTCCAATCTTCACCTTTCTGACCAGCCTCTGCATTCATATCAGAATCTAATTGCTCAAACTCCTCAGCTGCATCTTTCATTTGGTCTATAATGTCAATTTCTTGATCCA
>Ga0307986_10003298_pt1 | contig 11272 bp, 16 predicted proteins | sample EllFjometageno82_FD_203170 | JGI IMG/M metagenome (GOLD analysis project Ga0307986, IMG submission 203170) | Marine microbial communities from Ellis Fjord, Antarctic Ocean - #82 | ecosystem: Environmental > Aquatic > Marine > Unclassified | place: Southern Ocean | collected 2014-10-09
TATAACTTCTGGTGGTGTGGTGGCTGGATCAACTAGTTTAGCTACAGGTGATCAAATACAAACAGCAATAAATGATGCGTTAGTTGGTTTCTTAGAATTTAAAGGAGGATTTAACGCTTCAACAGGTGCTATTGTTGGAGGAGGTAATTTAACGGGAGCTGTAAGGGTAGCAATAGCTATAGGTGATTTCTACGTAGTAACTGTAGCAGGTGATTTTTACGGAGATGCTACAGAGCCTTTAGACATTGGTGATCAAGTTATATGTCAAACGGTAGCTGCTGCAAATGCCTCTGTTATAGGGGACTGGGTTAAAGTGCAAGATAACGTAGGTTTAGCAACCGCAACAACAGTAGGTATATCGAGTTACCCTACAGCGGGTGGTTTAACGGTAGATTCAAGTGGTGCAGTATCAGTTGGCTCAACAGCAGCATCAACTTTGGCTTTTGTAGCGGATGGTAACAATGTTGACATGACCTCTACTTCGTTAGGTGTAGTTAACTCAACTGTTCAATTTACTCAAGGATCTGCTATGTTGATTTCTGAATCAGGAGGTAATAATATGACTATAGATCTTGATAACACGGGTATTACTGCTGGTAGTTTCTATAATCCTATTGCGCTTGTTGTAGATGCTAAAGGAAGAATATCATCTATCACACAAGGTTCTGATCCATTTGCTGGACTTGGTACAATAGGAAAAATCCCAAAATTTACTTCTACTAATGCTGTTGGTGATTCTATAATGACTGAAACTGCTAGTCTTATAACAACAGCTGGTAGTATAAAACCAACAACAATAACAGATACTAATAGCGATATTGGAACAGCTGGTCAAGTGCTATCATCAACTGGATCTGCATTAGATTGGGTTGATCCTGCTAGCAGTATAAATACAATACTAATTACAGTTGCTGGTGCTGGTGGTGGAGCTGGTCCACCTGACTATTATTTTATAGATGGTGCACAACAACAATCACTTGAGCTTGTAGCTGGAGTAACATATAGACTAGATCAATCTAATTCATCAAATACTGGCCATCTATTAAGATTTTCTACAAACGCTAATAATTCGCCTGCAGCTGATTACACAACCGGAGTTACTTATTCATCAGCAACACCTGGATCAGCAGGTGCATATACTCAAATAATATTAGAACAAGATACGCCTAAGCTTTATTATTACTGTAGTGTTCATTCAGGAATGGGTGGCGAAGTAATAGACCCACGAGCTGGTGGTTTGTTTACATCATTTACCGCAACAGACGGAACGTTTATTAACCTTACACCAAACACAGCACAAACAGGTGTTGTAACACTATCAGCTGATTTAAGCGCAAGTGGAACAGCAAGTTCTACAACTTTTTTAAGTGGTGGTGGTGCTAATGGTTCTTGGCAAACAGCTGTAACAAGCTTGACAACTGCTAATAGTAATTATGTTAATTTAGCAAACACAGGTACGGCTAGCGTGCCAATTCTTACTGCATCACTTTCAGCTGGAATTCCAGCTTCTCCTGCAACTAAATTTTTAAGAGGTGATAATACTTGGCAAACAATTTCTGCAGCATACACATTAAACTTAACAGCAAGTACTGGTGGACCTTTTACAGTTCCATCAGGAAGTACTATAGACATATCAGCTGGTAACGGTATGGTTTCTACAGGTACTTCAAGTGGTACAAGTAGAATTGCAACTATAACACCTGACTATGTAACGGTAAACAATATAGTTTTATCTGCACCAACTACGTTAACAACTTTAGCCGATAGTGATAGTATTATACTTAATGACGCTACAGATAACAATGTTAAAGACGTTGCTTTAAGTACGCTTAAAACATACATAGGTAGTATATCTAGTTCTATTGCACAGGATGATTTTACAGGTGATGGCACTCAAACAAGTTTTGCTTTATCAACTGTTCCATTTTCTACTACATTTACAGACGTATACATAAGTGGTGTGTATCAACAAAAAAGCACATACTCGCTTAGCAATGGAAATCAGAACATTTTATTCAGTACAGCTCCTCCAGCAACAGCTTCAATAGAAGTAATGACTGTTGTAACTTCAAATGTAATTCCAGGGGCAAGTTCTTTAGTTTCTCAGCAATTCAACGGTAATGGTGTTACTGCATCTTTTGTGTTAACTGCTGGAACACCTGCAAATATAAACTTTACTGATGTTTATATTAATGGTGTGTATCAAGAAAAAACAGTTTATACAGTTACAGGTAATGTGTTAGCATTTAATGCAGGTGGAATACCACAAACAGGAGATTTGGTGGAGGTAATGATAATGACAGCAGTATCATTAGTTCAAGTTACTGCTTCAAACTACAGTGTAAGTACTATTTCAACAAATACACAAGCAATAAAAAATACGCTTTATGTATTTACAGCATCCTTAACATTAACATTACCTGCATCCCCTGCAACAGGCGATTCAATAAAAATTAGTAACTTATCAACAGTTGCAACATGTGTGCTTGCAAGAAATGGAAGTTTGATAATGGGTGTAGCAACAGATTTAACATTAAACAATGCAGTAGCAAGTTTTGAGTTAATATATTCAGGTGCAACAAAAGGATGGGTAATTATAGGTCCACAATAAAATAAATAAATAAATAAATTATGAGTAATTTTACAGATTTTTTTCCAGCAGCAGGTGGAGGCGGTGGTGGAATACCAAAATATCAAGAGTTTACTTCTTCAGGAACATTTACACCAACTCAGGCATTAATAGATGCTGGTGGTAGACTTGCTTTTATATTAGTTGGAGCTGGAGGTAAAGTTAGTAGTACAACTGCAGGAGCACCTGGAGGATTTGTTATGTTAGGTTATCAAACATTAACATCAACAACAGGATGTACTGTGACTATTGGTGCGGGGTTTACAACTGAAACAAGTGGTGGAAGTTCATCAGTATTGTTTTCAAGTGCTGGTGGGACAGATGAAACATCTGTAGGTGGTAGGAATTATCAAGGTATGAGTACTACTTATGGTCCATGGGGTGCTAATTGGGCTTCCAATGCAACTATGTCTGCAGGAAATGGTTTCATGAACTTTGGAGTTGGTGGTGGTAGGAATGGTGATGGTGGTGGTGTTGCTTATTTTAATGCTACTTATAAAAACTATGGATGTGGAGCTGGAGGACCTCTTGGCAGTAGACCATCTGGCCCTGGATTTTTAAGAATAATTTATTTTGAATAAAAAATATTATGGAAAATAAAATAGCAATAATAAAAGACAATGTAGTTGACAATGTAATTGTAGCAACAGTAGAATTTGGAAATACGTTGAATGACATTACAGTTGATGTTACAAGCGTTGAATGTGGAATTGGTTGGTCTTATGACGGAACAGGTTTTACTAGACCGGCTAAAACATCTGAACAAGAAAAAGCTTGGAGAGATAGTGAATTAAAATCAACAGATTTTATAGTTCCATTAACTGACCATCCTAATCATACAGCAACTATAACATACAGACAAGAATTAAGAGATTGGCCATCAACAGAGGCTTTTCCAAATACTAAACCTATAAAAATTTAATAATGGCTTTAACAAAAGTAATACCTGCCCTTATAGATGGTGGTGTTGGTACAGATTGGCAAACAGCAATACAGACAAGTAATTTTACAGCAGCAGCGGGAAAAGGTTACTTTGTTAACACAACTAGTGCTGAGATAACAATTACATTACCAGTTGGAATTGTAGGTGATGAAGTAGTCGTACAAGATTATATAGGTACATTTGCAACTAATAATGTAATATTAAATGCTAATGGTTCTGAAAAAATACAAGGATCAAGTTTGAATGCTTTAATTGACACAAACAATGCCACAGCACTTTTAATATATCAAGACACAACTCAAGGATGGACATCTCAAGATATTAATCTATTGAGTCAAGTATCGTTTGATAGTCCAACTGGACAAAGTTTAACGTATACTACTCCGTCTCCACAAAGTAGTCAAGGAGGAATTGGAGAAACTTACACAACCACAACTTTTACAGTTACTTCTAGTGGTAATATATTATCAGGAACAGCTTCTGTAGCTGGACTTCCATCTGGAATAACTATAACTTCGCAAACTTTTGATGATACTTTAGTAGATAATTTTTTAACTATAACATTAGGAGGTATTTATCCTACTGTTAGTTCTTTAAATACAGTTTTAACTATATCAGGTTTAACAATTACACCTCCAATAACTGCTGATTTTTTAGTTATAGCTGGTGGTGGTGGTGGTGGAAATGATAATGGTGGTGGTGGTGGTGGTGCTGGAGGTTTACGAACTTCTTATGGTACTACATCAGGAGGTGGAGCTACAGCTGAAAGTTCAATAACTCTAGAAACTGGAACGACATATACTACCACTATAGGTGGTGGTGGTACTGGTGGTACTGCATCACCATATGCATCAACTTCTGGAAGTTCTTCATCTATAGTAGGTGGATTAATTTCTGTTGTATCTACAGGTGGTGGTAGAGGATCTGGTAGTAGTGGTGCAGCGGAAGTTGGAGGATCTGGTGGTGGTGGTAAAAGATCAGGTTTAAATGGTTTTGCCGGTGCAGCAGCAACAAGCTCACCAGTACAAGGATATGCAGGAGCTACTGGTGGTGGAGGTGGTGGAGCTGGTGGTGTTGGTACTCCACAAGATGAAACAGCGAATTGGAACGGAGCTGGTCCTGGATTAGCTGTTTCAATATCAGGTTCATCTGTAACTTATGCATTAGGAGGAAATGGAACACCAAGTTATCAAGATATGCCAGCTGGTGGTGCTGCTTCTGGTGGTGCTAACACAGGCACAGGAGGTGATGCTAATGGAAGAGGAGGTACTACAGCAGGATCAGGTGGTTCAGGTTTAATAGTATTAAGACTTCCTACGTCAAGTTTTAACTCTGGTGGTTTATCTGGAGGATCAACATCAGTTGATGGATCAGACACTATTATTACTTTTAGTGGATCAGGAACATATACAGCATAAAAATAATACTGAATAAGCTAACAAGCAAATTAATATAAGTTAGCATTTAAATAATATTACACAATTTAACTAATAATATAAAATATTAGAAAATGGCTCATTACGCATTTTTAGATATGGCTAACATAGTTACCGAAGTTATAGTAGGTAGAAATGAAGGTGATACAAACACAAACTGGGAGTTACACTACCAAGACATAAGAAAGCAAGTCTGTAAAAGAACTTCTTATAATGGTAATATTAGAAAGAATTATGCTGGTATAGGATATACCTATGACTTTGCTCGTGATGCATTCATATCACCTAAACCATATCCGGAGTTTATACTAAATGAAGAAACTTGTGTGTGGGAAGCTCCTGAAGGCTGGGTTGATCCAAATCAAATTCCAACTACATAGCAATAAACAGACATAAATAATAAAACAATGGCTTTAACTACAATAAAAACATCTAATATAACGGCAGAGAATGTTATTAGCACTAAGGTAGATTCATCAATTATAAAAACAATAATATTGACACAAGTAGCATATGATGCATTAGGATCGTATAGTTCAAGTACAATATATGTAACAACAGTATAAAATAACAATATTATGGCAATATATTTAGGAGATTTAGAATTAGCAACAGGAGCAGCAGCAAAAACCGGAACAGGTTTACCCGTTAATTCATTTGCATCATTTGGTTTAAATAATACAACTCCAGGTTACAATAGTACAACACAGTTGTATGTACACCCAAATGGAGACTCTTGGTTAAGAACAGGTTATACTATTGTTGATGCAGCTAATGCTTATCCAGACGCTACAGGCTCAACTGTTATAACTAATGATTTTGCAAATATTAATACCACTCCAGGGAATAGTTCAGCTAATCTATACCAGTTTTATCAAGGTAGCACTTTTTATATAGTAGGCACAAGAATTTCAAGCCAACAAATATATTATAAATATGATAATTCAGACGGTTACCTAGGTACATTTAATTTAGGAGCGCGGGCTCTTCAAGCAATTGACGTAGGTGAAAATAATTTAATAGTAAGAGATATGGGATCTCCATATTCTATGTATAGATATACTAATGCCGGTGTTTATGTTTCCCAGGAATCGTATAATCCTAGTTATTACAACGACCCATGTAATAAAAACCTTTCAACCACTTGGATAAGTGCAAATACTTTTGTGGGAGCAGTAAGTGGAACACCTGGTGGTCCTACTACAGTCGGTAAATGGGATACTAGTACAAACACAACCACATCGCCATTTCCAGTAAATGGAAGTGGATGTTTTTGGGATTCTACTAACGATCGTTATTTACTTGCCACACCGTATACTCCAGATTTTTATTTATATAACGGACCTATATCTAACATAACAGGAACCAATTCCACATTGCCAAATAGTGGTAATGCGATGGGTTATCATAATGGGTATTTTTATCGTATGCAAAACTCAGGTAATAACACACCAGTTGTAATATCAAAAAATTCAGGTTTAGGAAAACAAGTTGGGTTTGCTAATGCAAAAACAGGTGCAGACTCAGGAGAGCCTTTATTTGTAAAACTAAAATAATTAAAAAACACAAAAAACAAGTGATAATATAATATAAACCTAATTAAATTTAATCAAATATGTCAGACTTAATAGTCAAAAATCTTAATTTTGGGCAAAAAGCCCAAGATCAAGTGTTTAAAGGGATTGATAAGCTTACAAAAGCCGTTAGCTCTACACTAGGAGCTAGCGGTAAATGTGTACTACTTGAAGACGACCAAGGTAAACCATTAATTACAAAAGATGGTGTTACAGTGGCAAATTCAATTGTATTATTAGATCCAGTAGAAAACATGGGGGCAACGCTTTTAAAAGAAGCAGCTCGCAAAACAGTAAACGAAGCAGGAGACGGTACAACAACCGCTACGGTGTTAGCACATGCAATTCTCAAAGAAGCGTCAGAAATAGGCGTAGGAATCAATTCTAGAGAGCTTAAAGATGGTATTAACTCAGCCACTAAAAAAGTAGTTAAGTATTTAGAGGAAAATAGCTTACCTGTTAAAGGTGATATGATAGATCACATAGCTACAATATCAACTAATAATGATCCTGAGTTAGGAAAAATTATAGGTGATGCATTTAGAGCTGTTGGTCAAACAGGTGTTGTTATGATGGATTATTCTCCACAAGCAGACACTGAAATAGAACTAGTAGATGGTGTTCAATATGATAAAGGATTAACAAATCCTCATTTCATAAATAATCACGAAAACAAGAGTTGTGAACTAGAAAATGCTCTAGTATTGTTAATTGAATCACCTGTTGAAAACATAAGACAAATACAATCAGTATTAGAACATGTTATAAAAACAAATAAACCTTTACTTATTATTGCAGACGTAGAACCACCAGTGGCAGCTACATTAGCAATGAATAAACAAAAAGGCAATATAAAAGTAAATATAATTAGTGCTCCTACCTATGGCGTTAACAAACGTGAACAATTAGATGACTTAGCTATGCTAACCGGAGCAACTGTTATAAATGAAGATCTAGGAGATGATATGGATCTTATACAACCAGAGTTATTGGGTACGTGCTTAAAATCTACTACTACAGAAAAAGAAACTGTAATACAAGTGGGTGAACCTTCAGAAGAAATTTTAAGTATCATTACTCAAATTAAACAAGAGTTATTAGATAAACCAAATCCTGGTCATATAGTTAGATTAGAAAAAAGACTTGCAAGACTATCAGCTAAAATAGCGATAGTAAAAGTAGGTGCTAATTCTGATATAGAATTAAAAGAAAAAGCAGACAGAGTTGAAGATGCTATATGTGCTACTAAAGCAGCAATTAAAGAAGGTATAGTACCAGGTGGTGGTATAGCTCTTTTAAATGCTATGCAAAACATAAAGGCTTCAACCCCTGCAGAAAGAGTATTGCTCAATGCAATTAGATCACCTTTCAATGTGATACTTGACAATGCTGGTATATCTTATACAGATAAAGAACTATCTGAGGATAAAGGTATAGGTTTAAACGTAATTACAGCAAAGTCTGTAAATATGATTGAAAATGGTATTATAGATCCTCTACTAGTTACTAAAAGTGCATTGATAAATGCAGTGTCTGTAGCTACAACAATACTGTCAACTGATTGTGTAATTAATAACTTAAGAACTCAATGAAAGCAGTAGGAAATAATATAGTTATAAAAACCCATAAAGTTTCTACAGAAAAAACAAAAGGTGGTTTGTTAATTATAGAAAAAGATAGAGAAGATATAAGATACCAAAAAGCAGTTATTGTTTCTGTTAGTGATGATATAAAAGGTCTAAATAAAAAAGACGAAATATATTATGACAAGAGAGCAGGCTTTGGTATAGAGTTTGATAAAGAGAAGTTTACTGTTATAAAATTACAGGATGTCGTAGTGGTGTTATGAGAACATTTAATGCAAGCGATGTTAAAGAACTTAATCTTTTAAAACACTATAGATTAATTCGTAAATGGGCTTGTAGGAATAATAGTTTAAATGATGCAGATTTAGAATTGTTAATTTATTTTGATTGTGTAGGATTATTTAGCAAGCAAGACTTTAAAGTCGGTACATATGCCTATAGTTGGGACAACAGACGCTGGAACAAAATGATAAAAAACGACTGGATAGTTGTGTGGAGGGAACGAAACAGAACTACTCAAAAGTATAATATCTACAAAGTTTCTTTTAAGTGTAAACAACTTATCGCTAGAATGTATCGAATTATGCTAGGTGAAGAAGATGTACCTACTAGTAAGAAAAGAAATACAATAATGAAAGGTAAAACTTATACAGATAAAGTTCTTATGAGTGCAATAAAAAACGTTAACAACGATAAAACAAGATAACATGAAATCAAAAGGACCAAAATTTAATGCTATGTCAGCAGCTATGGGTGGTATGGGACGTAAGACTGGTATGAGTGCTTTAGCGGCAGGACCTTTAAATCAAATAAAAAATATATTTGGTCAACCAAAACAACCTACTGCAGGTGGTGGTGTAAATGTATTTGGCCAACAAAAACAACCTATTGCAGGTAGCATGGGTGCTATGGGTGCTATGGATCAAGCAGGTAGCCAATCAATAATGGGTCAAGATAAAATAGGTTGTTCAGATGGTATGATGTCTAAAAGCCCTTTAAAAGCAGGAGCTTATGAAGATCCTACCACTGCAATGCAGTCATTTGATAATGATATAGCAACTACAATTAATGAAACTGTTAATGACGTAGTGGATTCATCAATACCAACATCTGATGGCAATACTAATGCTAATAAAGAAAAAGTTCTTAATCCTGCTCAACAAGCTAAAAAAGATGGTAGAGATGAAAGAGCTTTAATTAGACAAACAAATAGAGCTATTCGTATAGAAAAAAGAAATATAGGAAGAAAAAAAAGAACTGAAAAATATCAAGCATCTAGAAATAGAGGACAAGACAGCGGTTCATTATTTGGATAAAAAATTATGGCTAAAAAATTCAAACCACATAAAATGTACAGTAAATCTGGTATTGTAGAATTTGTAACTACAATGAAAAAACATTTATCATTAAAAAAACAAGGATACAAACATAAACCTAACAACGAATAATCATGCACGAAGATAAAGCATACAACAAAGCAAGTAAAAACAATAAGATTAGTATAGTAGGTGAATCTCACATATGGGATGGACCATTAAATCAAAGTGGTAGAGCTCACGGTGTAGGTTCTAGCTCAGGTATAACAGGTATGCAAGTATCTAAGTTTCCTTGTGCTCCAGTAGAATATCAAGTGAAATTACCTATAACTCAAATAGCTAAAGGTTAATTCGACCTAATAATAAAATGGAAATGACAGACATTAAATTGATAGCTATTAATAGCGTAACTTTAGCTGTGACTATGACAGAACTAGAAGTTTCACTTAAAATAATACTTTTACTCGTAACTATTGGATATACAGTGTTTAAATGGGTAAAACTAAACAAAAAGAAGTAATATTTAAACTATGGCACAATCTAACACACCATTAAAAATAACGAATAAATCTTACGAAAAGCAAAACAGGAGTATGCGTGTTGACTACACGAAAAAAACTGGTAAGACTTTAGGATCTAGACAAACTGAAGGAACTGGAGCACGTAGAGTTGCTTTTGCTTGTAGATTTGGTGGTATGAAAGGTGGCATGACAGATAAAAGTGGCGGCGGACCTAGTAAGTTATCAATGGCTTTAAAGAAATGGGGTTTTGGTAGTAAGTCAGCAGCAACCTCTTTTTGTAATTCTAATAAAAAATCATAATCAATAATCAATAATTAAACAAATGGAAAAAGGGCACTATGGAGAGTATTCAGGTAATGCAAGGCATTCGAGAGTAAATAGTGGTAATGTTCATGCAGCAGAAAGAGATGATGCAGCTCATATATCATATTTAAAAAGAGACGTAGACTACGATAACAAACATGGACATAGTGATATAGATATGACAGCTGATGAAAAGCATATATCTAAACTAGCTGGAGATATGAAATACGATAAAAAAAATCACTAATGGCATTTAAATTAAAACACACAAACGTTGAAAGCATGTTAGGTAAAGGACCTAAGATGTATGGTGAAGAAGGACCAAAGAACATGGAAAATGTTTTAGCTGGAAAAGATGCAGCTCAAGGACCTATGATGTATGAAGAAGGACCTAAATTACATGATGAGTTCACTAAGGAAAATAACATCGTTCATGACGGAGCAAAATCTAAAGGACCTAAAAGTCATAAAACAACTAAAACCGGAAAAGTTATTTTTCATGGAAAAGAAATAGAAGAAAGGAAAAATACCAAAATTTCTCCAAAAGAACAAGCTATTAGAGCAAAACTTAGAAAAAAACAAGAAGATAAAGTAACCAACAATCAATAATCAATAATCAATAATTAAACAACAAAATGGCAAGATATATATCAATAAACGTAACAAATTCAGCAACTCCACTATTAGCGGGAGAGCAATTAATAAATGTAGACCAAATTGAAGCAGCATCTTATGTAGCGGCAACAGGTGTGCTTTCTATATTTTATGTACCTACAGGAGTAGATTCATTAGTAGCACCTCCAGGTACTATACTAGGTAGAGTAGCTCAATCAACTATAACTACAACTACAAATGGTGCAGCTGGTGTACCAACATTTACTACATCTCTAGGAGATCCAAGTAAAGCAATATACAGAGCAATGACTGCTAATCCAGGTGGTGTTAAAGCTTCAGTTAATTTAGG
>Ga0307986_10003300_pt1 | contig 11268 bp, 9 predicted proteins | sample EllFjometageno82_FD_203170 | JGI IMG/M metagenome (GOLD analysis project Ga0307986, IMG submission 203170) | Marine microbial communities from Ellis Fjord, Antarctic Ocean - #82 | ecosystem: Environmental > Aquatic > Marine > Unclassified | place: Southern Ocean | collected 2014-10-09
ATTAAATAAAAAGAATACTGAAACTAAGTTAGAGTTAAAAGAAATCGCAAATAAAATAGATAAAAAAGTTTTGAAATTCACTAAAGAAGCTAAAGATAGTGGAGAACTTTTTGGTTCTATAAAACCAAAAGAAATTGCTAGTTCTTTCATAAATGACCTCAAAGTAGAAATTAGCCCAGGTCAAATAGATTTAAACCAAGAAATAAACAAGATTGGTCAGTACAAAATTATAATCAACCTACACTCTGAAGTTTCGGCTAACGTAACAATCAATGTTACGAAAAAAGATTAAATAAAATTAATATATCCCTTTTTTCCACAGGTTGTAATTAACGTGTGTAACTTTAAGTTTCATAATGTTAGAGCTTAAATTAATGTCTTTATGTGGAAAATATAAATTTCAAAATAAATAAAACAAAAGAACTCAAATTACCATCGAATTTAGAGGCAGAACAAGCTTTAATAGGCTCCGTACTAGTTAATAATGAAATACTAGATGAAATATCTAATATCGTTAATTCGGGAAAATTTTTTGATCCAATACATAAAAAAATTTATGAAATTATTGAGAACTTAAATAACAAAGGCATGATTGCAAATCCTATAACTTTAAAAAACTACTTTGAAAATGATAGTGGTTTAAATGAGGTTGGTGGAGTTGATTACTTAGTAAAACTTACTAGATTTTCATCTTCTGTCAGGCAGGCTATTGATTATGCAAAGCTTGTTCATGAGATGTATGTGAAAAGAGAATTAATATCAATTTCTGATAATATATCCGAACAATCACATGACGAAGAATTAGATAAATCTGGAGAAAATATTATCGAAGATACAGAGCAGTCTCTTTATCAATTGGCCGAAAGAGGAAACTTTTCTCAATCTTATATGAAATTTAATCAAGCACTTGACCAAACAATTGAGATGGCCACATTAGCTATGAAAAGCGATCAAGGTATAGTTGGTGTGCCGACTGGACTTACAGATTTAGATGAAAAATTAGGTGGTCTACACAAGTCGGATTTAGTTATAATTGCAGGAAGGCCTTCAATGGGTAAAACAGCTTTAGCAACAAATATAGCGTATCATGCTGCTAAAACAATATTTGATCGTAATGAGAAATCTTCTGTTGCTTTTTTTTCTTTAGAAATGTCATCTGAACAATTGTCTACTAGAATTTTATCTGAACAAGCAAGAATACAGTCCAATGACATTAGAAGAGGGAAAGCCACTGAAGAACAATTAAATAGATATATCGAGACATCAAGAAATATTTATGAACTTCCTCTGTATATTGACGAAACACCAGCTATAACTATTTCTGCTTTATGTAACAGAGCGAGAAGATTGAAAAGACTATTTGGACTTAATTTAATTGTTGTCGATTATATTCAATTAATGAGAACTAGCTCAAAAAGAAACGACGGTAGAGTTCAGGAAATCTCAGAAATAACCCAAGGATTAAAAGCATTGGCGAAAGAGTTAAAGCTTCCTGTTTTAGCTCTATCACAACTTTCAAGAGCGGTGGAACAAAGGGATGATAAAATACCCCAACTATCTGACTTGAGAGAGTCCGGCTCAATAGAACAAGATGCTGATGTAGTAATGTTTGTTTATAGAGAACAATATTATCTAGAGAAAAAACAACCAAAATTAGGCTCTATTGAACATGCTGAATGGATGTCAAAAATGAACGACATTAATGGACTTGCAGATATTATAATCGGAAAACAAAGACATGGTCCAACAGGAAATATACAAGTAGAATTTGAAGGTATGTACACTAGGTTCAAAGATTTAACCAAAAACTAAGTAAAAATTTACACTTTTTTTATACAAAATATAAGAGTATATCTTTAATTAATCCAATGTTTTCAAATATTTATAAAAAAATAATTATAGACTATTCAAAATTTACACTTGGTGTACTTCTGCTCGTTTTAACTTTTTTTTTATATAATGCAAAAGATTTTAAGTTAGATGCTTCTTCTGATGCTCTACTACTTGAGGGTGACAAAGACTTAAAATATCTTAGAGAGGTCAACGAACGTTATGGTTCGAAAGATTTTTTAGTCTTAACATATAGCCCGATTACAAGCTTTACTGAAAAAGAAACTATTATTAATTTACAATTTTTAAAATCAAAAATTGAAAAATTATCTTGGGTTGAAAGTGTCATAAGCGTGATTGATGTTCCCTTGTTAAAGAGCACGGATGAACCTTTAATGGATAGATTAAAAAACTATAAGACACTTTCTCATCCTGATATTGACCGAGAAAGAGGTTTTAACGAAATTTTAAATAGTCCGATTTATAAAAACTATGTAATTAGTGAAGATGGAAAAACATCTGGTATTGTAGTCTACATAAAGAAGGACAAAAAACTTGATGAATATATAAAATTAAAGAATGATTTTTACAACAAATCATTAAGTGACAGTTTCAATGCACTTGATAAAGATAATTATAAAGTTTTTTTAAAAGAGTACGAGGATTATAAAAATAATTATAATCAAAAAAATCATCAAAATATAAAAGAAATAAGAGAAGTAATAAATAAATATAGTGAGAATGCAAAAATACACTTAGGTGGAATTCCAATGATTGCAGATGACATGATGTCATATATTAAAAATGACATTATAGTTTTTGGCATTGGAGTATTTTTATTCATTATAGCAACTCTTTGGCTAATTTTCAGAAGTATCAAATGGGTTTTTATGCCTCTCTTGGGATGTTCATTATCTGTAGCTATTATGGTTGGCCTTCTTGGGTTGTTAGGTTGGAAAGTGACGGTTATATCTTCTAACTTTATTGCCTTAATGCTCATACTAAACATGGCAATGAACATTCATGTAACAGTAAGATTTTTACAGTTAAAAAAAGAATTTTCAAATTTAACAAATGACCAGGCAGTTCTAGAAACAACAAAAAAAATGTTTAAGCCAATTCTTTATACCGTTCTAACTACAATATGTGCTTTCCTTTCTTTAATTTTTAGTGGCATTAAACCAATTATTGATTTTGGATGGATGATGACACTTGGTTTGTCAGTTTCAATTATAGTGACCTTTAGTTTGCTTCCTGCTTTATTAAGTATTTTTGCAAGAAATGAAGACATAGAAGTCAAAGATACAGAAAAATCTAGGATCACATCTGCTTTAAGTGAATTTGCCAAAGGCAATACCAAAATAATATTTTCTTCAGCTATTTTAGTTTTATTTTTAAGCATTTACGGAATATCAAAATTAGAGGTAGAAAATAGCTTTATAAATTATTTTGATAAAGATACAGAAATTTATAAAGGAATGAAAAAAATAGATGATGATTTAGGTGGCACCACTCCATTAGATGTTATCATAAAATTTCCATCAAATATCAAAGATAGTAAAAATGATGATGAAGATGAATTTTCCGAATGGGATGATGATGACAATTCAGATAAATCAAAGTATTGGTTTACACGAAATAAAATTGATAAAATCATAAGGGTACATGATTATTTAGACTCAATTCCAGAGGTTGGTAAAGTTATGTCTTTTGGGTCAATAATTAGAGTGGCTGACGATTTAAATAAAAAAAAATTACAAAGTTTAGAAATAGCGGTTTTATATAGCAAAATACCCGATGAAATTAAAAAAGATATAGTATCTCCTTATATATCTGTAGAAAATGATGAGGCTAGAATAAGTTTAAGAATTAAAGATTCTACCAAAAATTTAAGGAGAAATGAATTAATTAAAAAAATTGAAAAAGAATTAAATACAAAAATTGGTTTAGATAAAAGTGAATACAGACTTGCCGGAGTTTTAATTTTATTTAATAATTTACTTCAAAGCTTGTTCAAATCTCAGATACTTACACTTGGTGTTGTAATGCTTGGTATTTCAATGATGTTTCTTATACTTTTTAGAAATTTTACTTTATCCATTATAGGTGTAGTGCCAAATTTTATTGCTGCTTTTTTTATACTTGGAATCATAGGAATGTTAAATATTCCATTAGATATGATGACTATAACCATTGCTGCTATAACAATAGGAATAGCTGTAGATAATAGTATTCATTATATTTATAGATTTAAAGAAGAATTTAAAAAAATTAAAAACTACAAACTTACAATGGATAGGTGTCATAACACTGTTGGTATTGCGATTTTAAATACTTCTATAACAATCGTATTTGGTTTTTCAATATTAGTTTTATCAAATTTTATTCCCACTATCTATTTTGGTGTTTTTACTGGTATTGCTATGCTTTTAGCTTTAATTTCAGTTTTAACACTTTTACCAAAACTAATTTTAGTTCTCAAGCCTTTTGGGTTAGAAAATTAATGATTTAAGTTATGCAAAATTTTATCAGCAATTTTTTAAACAGTATTAATATATTTGATTTGATTGTTTTTATATTGATGACTTATTTTATAATACAATGTTATCTAAAAGGATTTTCATTAAGTTTTATTTCCTTTTTAAAGTGGGTATTATCACTGATAATTACAATTATACTTGTTCCTAAGTTTCAACCTTGGGTAAGTGAATACATAGAATCTGATTTTGTAAATAGTGTTGGTTTAGGGATTTTTATATTTATTAGTACATTGTTTATTGTAATAGTATTAGGTAGATCATTAAACAGGGCTGTTACATGGACTGGCTTAGGTTCTATAGATAAAACTTTTGGCTTATTTTTTGGATTTTTTAAAGGTTATGTAGTTGTTGTGTGTTTGTTTTCCATTTTAAATTGGTTTTATCCTTATCAGAATTGGGGTATATCATCAGAAGATGCGATATCATTTGATCTTGTTCAAAAAGGAAGTGAAATATTAATAGAAGAATTCCCTAGTAATGAAGATTATAAGAATACAAAAGAAAAAATTGAAAAAATTTAAATCAGATAAATTAAAAGAGGAGTGCGGAATTTTTGGTATTTCTAACCATGATGACGCTTCAGCACTCGTAGCACTAGGTTTACATGCTCTTCAACATAGGGGGCAAGAAGGATGTGGAATAGTGTCATATGACTCAAAAAATTATCACTCAGAAAAAAGACAAGGGTTAGTCGGGGACCACTTTACAAAAAGTGAAGTGATAAAAAAACTTCCAGGAAATTTTGCAATTGGACATAACCGTTATTCTACAACTGGTGAAACATCATTAAGAAATATACAGCCTTTTTTTGCTGATTTACATAGTGGAGGTATTAGTATTGCTCATAATGGTAACTTAACGAATGCTATTTTTTTAAGAGATAGCCTAGTTAAAGATGGAGCAATTTTCAGAACAACTAGTGATACAGAAACAATTGTTCAACTGATAGCTAAATCTAAAAGAAATAAAATAATTGATAAAATTGTAGATACTTTGTTTCAAATTCAAGGCGGTTACGCATTGGTATTAATGACAAATAAAAAATTGATTGGTATCAGGGATCCATTTGGAATTAGACCTTTAGTTATAGGAAAATTAAAAGACTCATATATTTTTGCTTCAGAAACTTGTGCCTTAGATATAGTTGGAGCAAAATTTATTAGAGAAGTAGAAAATGGAGAAATGGTAGTAGTAGAAAATAAAGAGTTGAAAAGTGTAAAGCCATTTCCAAAACAAAAAGCTAGACCGTGTATTTTTGAGTACATTTATTTTGCAAGACCAGATAGTATTATTGGAGGTAAATGTGCCTACGAATACAGAAAAAAATTTGGAGAAGAATTGGCAAAAGAGTCTGATATTGATGCTGACATGATTGTACCAGTACCAGATTCCGGAGTTCCTGCTGCAATTGGATTTTCTCAATTTACTAAAAAAAAATTTGAATTAGGTCTTATAAGAAACCACTATGTAGGAAGGACGTTTATTGAGCCCACTCAAAATATAAGGAGTCTTGGCGTGAAACTTAAATTAAGTTCAACAAAAACAGCTCTAACAAATAAAAAAATAATTCTTATAGACGATTCTCTTGTTCGAGGAACAACATGCCACAAGATAGTAAAAATGCTTTATGACGCTGGAGCGAAAGAGGTTCATGTAAGAATAGCTTGTCCAGAAATAATTTTTCCAGATTTTTATGGTGTAGATATGCCTACAAAAAAAGAGCTATTAGCTAGCACTAAAAGCACAGAAGAAATTTGTGAATATATAAGAGCAAAAAGTTTAAAGTTTTTAAGTTTAGACGGTTTGTATAAAGCTCTTTGTAGCGAAAAAAGGAATGTTAACTATCCTCAATTTAGTGATCATTACTTTACTGGTGACTATCCAATAAAACCAACAGATAGCTTGGGTCTTGGTAAGGTTACACAGTTATCATTATTAAGCAGTAAATCGAATAATTAATTAGTTCAATATTACTAATTTTTTTTTATCATTAATTAAATACATTTTACCATCTGCAAAAATAAATTTGCTAATAATATTATTCCTCGAGACTTTTTTTAATGAATTAAATTTTCCATTTTTAAAGTTAAATGATAACAGATAACCTTCAGAAGTTAGTATAAGTAATTCTATCCCAGATAGTGCTATATCATTAACATATCCAATTTTTGCAATTTTTTTACTTTCTTTAATTTTTTTTATTTGACCATAGATTTTTTTTGACCAAACAACTTCTCCTGTGAGTAAATCTAAACAAACTAAAAGTTTGTTTTTTGTTGTAAAAAAAATATTATTTTTTGTGATAATGGGCTTTGTTTCGACAGATACTTGTAGGATCCAATTTCTTCTAGCTGTGTTTGCGCTATAATTAAGCAGTGAATTATTTGTTGTGGCTATTAAATTACCATTTTTTAATGATATTGGTAATCCATCAAATAAATCGCTTCCTCCACTTAATGAACGATTGCTAAAATTTATCATATAATTAATTTTTTGATTTGAATAATTAATGGAATAAAGCTCTCCGTTTGTATTAATAAAGATTATATTATCATTGCTTTTATCAATTAAGATATTGTTATGAAAATCAGATTTTAAAAAAGTGGAGCTTGTTGCCAATTGCCAATTTTTTTCACCATTTTTTAAATCTATTGAATATATTATATTGTCTTGATTTGCCAAAATTAACTGGTTGTTAGCAATTTTTATATTAGACCTAAATGGTATGCCGTAATTTTGAGCCCATATAAATTTTTGTTTTTCTATGTCTAACGCATATAAATATCCTAAATTATCTGCAGCATAAATAGTTCCATTATCTATTATTAAACTGATTTTTTTATCATATCTCTTATAATTCTTCTTATAAAAATTATATTCAAATATTTTTTTTTTAATTTGTGGAGAGTAAACATAAATAGTTCCATTGTGATCATATGATACATAATTTCCATTATAAACTAAGCCAGAGTCTTTATTGTGTTTCTTGGAAAGTTTACCACTTTCAAAGACTTTCTGTTTCTCATTTGTGTAGAAAAAACTTGATGCATTGTTAGACTTATTTAAATATGTGTCTAACCAATTTATATTTTTTAATGGTGCGTCAACTTTAATTTTAGTAGCTAAATTTACATTTTTTTCTTCATTAAATAATTTTGGCTCCAAAAAAACTAATTCAAGTTTTTGGCCAGCTAAGCCTTTTTTGATTCCAGTTTGACATGCTTCGAATTCTTCTCTGTCTTTGATAAAAGCACATTTTAATTTAAAATTTTTGTTTTCTTTTAAAGCACCAATATCTTTGCTCTCAGGATCTTCAGGATTGCTGACTTGCTTTTTTGGTTCGTCTGTCCAAATACCTGTTTTGTTGTCAAATGAGCAACCTAATAACATTAACAATAAAAAAAAAATAAATTTAATATTTTTCATTCTTTATTTTTTATTCTGAGTATTCTTTAGCAGCTTATAAAATTCTTTAGATTTAGAGGTGTCTCCTTTATTTAAATAATAATCAGCTACTAATTTAGTAGCTTCTTTTTTCCATATTGATTCAGAGTTAATTATTGGTTTTAATTCATCTAGTATTTCTTGTTCACCAATATTTTTTTCAATCAAAAATAGAGCTTTTTTTATTTTGATTAAGTTTTTATCGTCATTGCTTATTTTTTTTATTGAAATTATTTTATCAAATAGTTTTATTATTGTTTGAGGGTCATTTTCTAAATTATTTTCAATTACTAAATACAAAGATAGAGGGGAGTAAAAGTCATTTTTTTGATTAATTATTTTATAAAATAAATTTTTTGAATCATTCTTTTTTCCCTTTTGTGATAAAATACTTGCATAATTAAAATCATTTGAAATTTTAATATTTCTTTTTTTATCTAATTCTTTTAAATATAGGTAAGTAAATAAAACAGATAGCAAAATTGTGAAACAAATAATTATTGCTTTATTGTTTTTCTTTATTTTAGTAATTAGACGTTCTGTTTTTGAAATTTTGTTTTGTTCTGCGGTGTTCATCATTTAATAGCTATTATTTTTATTTGGAAATTTTCTAGTTATAACTTCTTTTCTATATTTTTGAACACTCTTTTCAATTATTTTATTTAGATTAATATATTTTTTTACGAATTTTGGATAAAATCCACTTAAACCAAGTATATCTTCTGTCACAAGTATTTGACCATCACAATGTACAGAGGATCCTATACCAATAGTGGGTATTTTCAGTTCTTTAGTAATTTTTCTCGCTGTTTCTTTTTTTATGCACTCTAGTACTATTCCAAAAGCACCCGCCTTTTCTATTTCTTTAGATTCAAGTAATAATTTTTTTTCATCCCTTTTAGTTAAACCTTGAATTTTGAATTTTTTTTTGAACTGTGGAGTATAACCTATATGGCCCATGACTTTTATTCCTATATTTGTAAGCGCTGTAATAATATGAAAATTTTTTGAGTTACTTTCTATTTTTACTGCATCACATTTAGATTTTTTAATTAAAAATTTTGCATTCTTAATGGCTGTTCTCGATGTGTTATAACTATTTTTTGGCATGTCAATAACCAGCAAAGATTTTTTCACACCTGCTTTAACACTTGCTCCATGATTAGCCATAGTGCTCACCGTAATGCCATGTGTATTTTTCATTCCATATAAAACGTTTGCTAGTGAATCCCCTACTAAAATAACATCACAATACCTATCTAATATATTGGCAATATTTTTTGAAAAAGATGTAAGGCACACAATTTTGGATTTGTTTTTTTTATTTAAAAAATCTTTAATTTTTTTCATCATTCTAATTCAATTGTACTTGGTGGCTTAGAAGTTATATCATAGACTACTCTATTAATACCTGGCACACCATTCACTATTTTATTAGATATTTCATCTAAAAATTGTTTTGGAAAGTTGAAATGGTCTGCTGACATTCCATCCTCTGACGTTACCGCTCGCAGCAAACAAGTATATTCATAAGTTCTTGCATCACCCATAACACCTACTGTTTTAAATGGTAACAAAGCAGCATATGCTTGCCAAATTTTGTCATAAAGATTATTTTTTATTAATTCATTAATATAAATATAATCTGCATCTTGTAAAATTTTAACTTTTGCAGGTGAAATCTTTCCTATTATTCTAATCGCTAATCCTGGTCCAGGAAATGGGTGTTTGTTATTTATTTCTCTTACAAGTCCTAGGGATTTTCCTAATATTCTAACTTCATCTTTAAAAAAGTTTTTTAAAGGTTCGACTAATTTAAGATTCATGTTTTTGGGTAAACCTCCAACATTATGATGTGATTTTATTTTAGATGATTTGCTACCAGTTACAGATCTGCTTTCAATTATATCTGGATACAAGGTTCCTTGAGCAAGATATTTAGCCTTTTTATATTTTCTTGCCTCTCTTTCAAAAATTTGAATAAACAAATTTCCAATTATTTTTCTTTTCTTTTCAGGGTCGACAATATTTTTTAATTTCTTATAGTAAATTTTAGAAGCATTAATTAATTTTACATTTAATTTATATTTTTTTTTAAATATTTTGTACGTATATTTAAACTCGTCTTTTCTCATCAAGCCAGTGTCCACCATTATACATTTTAAGTTCCTTTTTATTGCTCTATGAATTAAAAGAGCTACAACACTGCTATCGACACCTCCTGAGAGAGCACATATCACTTGGTCATTTTTAATTGTTTTTTTTAAATTTAAAATAATTTTATTTTTTAGCTTTTCTGGTTTCCATCTTGATTTAATTTTACATATTGAGTGTACAAAATTTTTAAATAAAGTTTTTCCGTTTATTGTGTGTGTAACTTCTGGGTGAAATTGAATTCCGTATATTTTTTCTTTTTTATTTTCAATTATAGTCAATGGAGAATCTTTTGTGCTACCTATAGGCTTAAAATTTTTTGGTAATTTGTAAACAGCATCTTGATGACTCATCCAAACAGTTGTTTTTTTTTTCTTATATAAATTTTTCGTTAGCACTGAAGATTTAGTCTCTCTTAATGTAACTCGTCCAAATTCTCTTTTTTTTTGTCCAGATCTTACTTTGCCTCCTAAAGTTTGAACTATTAACTGTAATCCATAGCAGATTCCTAAAATAGGTATCTTCTTTGAAAATTTATCTAACGGAATATTTGGATAGGATTTTTTAGTTACTGTTGCGGGTCCACCAGAAAGAATGACACCTTTGATGTTGTTAAAATTTTTATAATCATTTAACTGCTTTATTGTTAAAATTTCTGAATAAACTCCCAATTCTCTTATTCTTCTGGCTATAAGCTTGGTAACTTGTGATCCAAAATCAATAATAACAATTTTATCATTTTTTATATTTTCAATCATTTATTATTTAAAGCATCTGCCAGATTTTTTTTAGCTGAAACAGCAGATGTGCAAAGATTAACGCAAACTTTTTCAAATGTAGTAATTAGTTCTTCCGATTTTGAAAAGTCTGAATTTTTAATATTTAAAAATATTAAATTAAGAATGGCTTCTTCGTTTTTAGGATTTAATAAAATTACAGTTTTTAAATTTTTTTCTTCTAAATTGATCTTGTTTTTTTGTTTAAAAATTTTTGATAAATAAAGATATGATTTGTCATTTTTAGGATTAAAAACAATATCTTTCTCAAATTTAAATTTAGCTTCATTATATTTTTTCTTGTCAAAAAGTTCTTTACCTTCGGTAAAAAAATCTCTTTCTGCTAGTAAATTTGTGTTTAGAAAAAATATAAATATTGATTTAATAAAAAAAGCTACAATATAATTAGTTTTCATAATTTGTAATTTACTCCGTCATTTATCATTTCTACACTATGTACCATACTTTCATAAAAGCCTGCTTTTGTAATTTTAATAAATTTAGCATTTTTCTTAATTTGATCT
>Ga0307986_10003302_pt1 | contig 11261 bp, 13 predicted proteins | sample EllFjometageno82_FD_203170 | JGI IMG/M metagenome (GOLD analysis project Ga0307986, IMG submission 203170) | Marine microbial communities from Ellis Fjord, Antarctic Ocean - #82 | ecosystem: Environmental > Aquatic > Marine > Unclassified | place: Southern Ocean | collected 2014-10-09
ATTCTCCTGCCTCAAGCGTGGGTCTTCAAAAAGATGATGTTATCTATTCTATTAACAAAAATAAAGTTAAGAGCATCATGGATATTTCCACATACATTAACACTTCTACAAATGAAGAAATTACACTATCTGTTTTAAGAAACGGTAATGAAATTTTTTTTACTGTTGCACCTAAAATAATCAATGCGAAAGATTCTCTAGGTAACGAGATTAAAAAAAAAGTTTTAGGTATTAAAATTGTTCCTCTTTATGATGAGTTCAATAAAGAAAAACTAGGTCCAGCAAAAGCACTTTATTATGCGGTTAAAGAAACATGGTTTGTAACCACCAGTTCACTAGATTTTATAGTTTCTTTGCTTAAAGGAAGCGGTGACACCTCTCAGTTAGGTGGACCAATAAAAATAGCTAAAATTACAGGACAAGTTGCTCAATATGGAATTATCGCCTTTTTGAGCATAACCGCTTACATTTCTATAAGTCTAGGTTTAATCAATTTATTCCCAATCCCTATGTTAGACGGTGGTCATTTAATGTTTTATGCCTTTGAAAAAGTTTTAGGCAGACCTTTAAAGCAGAGGACACAAGAAGGTTTTTTTCGAATCGGTCTTTTTTTACTTTTTTCTTTAATGTTTTTCACAACATTTAACGACCTTAAAGATATCGGCTTATTTTAAGCCATTTTTTATCATTAAAAAACTCAATAAAATCAACGTAAATTGGCTATACTATATCTTGTTATTTATTTCTATTAAGACACTAAAAAAAGTGTTGATTTATAAGCATAATTGTAGAGATTAAAAAATATAATCAAAAAAGGGCTAAATATATGAACAAAAAACAACTAGTAGCAAAAATCTCTACAACATTAGGCCAAAGTAAAGCTGATGCTGAGAGAACTTTTGATTCAATTACGACTATAATCTTAAATGAGTTAAAAAATGACGAAACAGTGAAAATAGCTGGTTTTGGTACTTATAAAGTAGCAAAAAGAAAAGCTAGAGTTGGAAGAAACCCAAGAACAGGGGAATCTATCCAAATTTCAGCGTCTCAAAAAGTTAAGTTTTTACCTGCTAAAAGCTTAAAAGAAATGTTTAACAAGTAGACATTATTTATTTAGTAGCTCCCACTTTCTGGGAGCTATTAAAATTTTACACACCTCCAATACCCTAAAAACAATGTTCTCAATGCATATCTGAAGTGATTAACTGACGTTAGTCACAAATCTACTCCAGGGTTAAGTTTATTTTTCAATTAATAAAATAAAGAAGAATAAATGAAAAAAGTATCGTTTTTAATATTAGGTAGTTTCATATTTTTATCTTTAACAAATTTAAGTTATGCAGAGACAACAATGTCTAAAGAAGGTCAATATATATTTAATTCATTGGGGTTTTATCTAGGTGGGGTTTTAGTAGCCTTCATGGCCGCTGGCTTTTGCATGCTGGAGAGCGGTTTAGTAACCACAAAGAGTGTATCGTCGATTGCAGCTAAAAATATAGGAAAATTTGCAATTGGATCAATTGTCTTTTTTTTGGTTGGTTATAATTTAGCTTACGACATCCCAGAAGGTGGATATATAGGTTCATTTTCAATATGGGAGGATACATCAAATGTAGAGACTGGTTATTCTGGCTATTCAGATTGGTTTTACCAAACCATGTTTGTTTGCGCCACAGTATCAATTGTATCTGGAGCAGTTGCTGAAAGAATTAAAATTTGGCCATTCTTTTTCTTTGCAGCAATCATGGCAGGATTTATTTATCCAATTTCAATGGGTTGGCAGTGGGGCGGCGGTTGGTTATCAGTTGCTGGTTTTTCTGATTTTGCTGGTTCAACCTTAGTTCACGCATGTGGCGGCGCCGCAGCATTAGCTGGCGTAATTGTATTAGGCGCAAGGGAAGGAAGATTCAGCGCTAAAGGTGAAAAACAATCGATGATACCATTTGCGGCGTCTAGTATCCCACTAGTTACATTGGGAACTTTTTTACTTTGGTTTGGTTGGTTTGGGTTTAATGGCTTTAGCCAGCTTGCAATGGGAACATTTGATGATGTTAATGCAATTGCTAAAATTGCTGTTAATACACATCTTGCAGGAGCCGCAGGCGTAGTGACAGGAGCAGTTCTTACACGTTTAATTGGAGGTAAAACAGATATTATAATGATGTTAAATGGTGCACTAGCTGGTTTAGTTGCGATCACAGCAGAACCATTAACACCTACTCCGATAACAGCAATGCTGATTGGTTCTGTTGGAAGTTTAATAATGTACTTTGGAACGAAACTATTAGAACGTTTAAGATTAGATGATGTTGTAGGTGCGATCCCAGTACACTTATTTGCAGGTATCTTTGGAACATTGGTTGTACCATTTACCAATCCAGATACTTCTTTTGGAACACAGTTCTTAGGTGTTGTTTCAATTTGTACTTTTAGTTTTGTTTTTTCATATGCTGTATTTAGAGTAATGAAAGAAACTACTGGTCTAAGAATAAGTAAGGCAGCAGAAAAGCTTGGCACTGATAAAGCTGAAATAGGAGTAGCCGCCTACTCAATTAGAGACTAATTACAATTTCTTTTTAAAGAAGAGAATAAAAACTAATGCTCAGGTTTTATCATCTGAGTCTTTTTAATTTTTACTTTATTTCTATTTAAAATTTTTTTATAATCAATCTAATCTAACGACATGAATATAAAATCATCCCAAGATCTTGTTAACGAAGCAAATCAAGTAATTGAAACGCTTGAACCATCTAGAGTCAAGTTAATGACAGATAAGAATGAATGTATTTTAATTGACGTCAGGGATATAAGAGAACTTTGGAAAGAAGGAACTGTTAAAAACTCAAAACACATTCCAAGGGGAATGTTAGAATTTTGGTTAGATCCAGAAAGCTCCTACTACAAAGAAAGTAAATTTGACCCAAATAAAAAAATGATTTTATTTTGTGCTCTTGGAATGAGGTCAGCGCTATCGACAAAATCATTAGTAGATATGGGCTTTAAGAATGTTGCTCATGTTAAAGGTGGGTACGATGCGTTAAAACAAAATGGTTTTGAAATTGTTTTAAAAGAAAAAAAATAATTATTTTAAAGATTCAGCTAAAGCATATTCGAGTCTATCTTGACCCCAGAATACTTTATTATTAACGTAAAAAGTTGGAGCACCAAAAATTCCTTTACCAAATGCTTCTTGAGTTCTTTTTTTTAGTTCATCTTTTACATTTTGATTTAACAATCTCAAAGCGAACGTTTTAGGGTTAATACCTAAATTTTTTAACACCTTATCAATTATTTCTTGATCATTTAAATTAAGTCCGTTTACCCAAAGAGCTTCAAAAATTTTATCAATATACTCATTAGCTATCCCATCTTCTTCGGCTATCAAGACACCCCTCATGAGGTTTACTGTTTTAATTGGAAAGTAAGAATTGAATTTAAAAGTAATTTTATACTTTTCACAAACCATCTTGCAATCTCTAATCATAAATCTAGCTTTAGCAGGTACAAAAGCAGGAGCTGTGATTTTGTGTAAATTATGGAGGCCACCAAGCAATATTGGTTTTAATCTAAATTTAAAATCTTGTTTAAATTTAATTGTTTTAATTTGTTGGAATGAAATGAAGGTATAAGGACTAATAAAATCAAAATAAAAATCTATAGTTTTACTCATTGAAATTAATTTTTTTTGCATAAAATATTCTAATAAACCAATAAACTACTATTCCAACAGGCCCGGCAAAATAAGTAATTAGAATACATGGACTAGATAAAATTTTAGGTACCATATGTTTTTGACAATCTCTTGCTATCCAAGACCCAATAAACAAACTTATTGCAAGGAAATGCAACCAAAACACTAACCTTATAGATTCGTTTAAATATATTTCATTTAAGCTATCTAAGCCTAAATAAAGCTTAAACCCCTCAAGAATGTTGCCTTCCAAAATAATTTGACGCGTAACAAAAATATAAGCAACTGTTAACAATAAAGGGGCAATAATTGAGTGACAAAAAAATTTTGTAATAGAGTGGTTAGGCATAAGTATCAACAACAACCAAAAAGGAACAACACCCCAATTAGCAAACAAGTAAATGTTTTCAAGAGTTAGTAAGCTATCAAGAGTATTTATCATTCAAATTAATATAGTATATTAGACAAATGAATCCCACATCAAATAAAAAAGATTTTGAAGACCTTACAACAAACTTAAAGGACTTAGCCTTTGCTTATTTAGAAAAATACAGTCCTTCTAAACAACAGCTAAAAGTATATCTTCTAAAAAAATATTTAACCAAAATTAAAGGAACTAAATCCAAAAGAGAGGTCTCAGAAATAATTGATCAAATATTAGAAAATCTTGAAAAAAATAGAATAATTAATGATGAATTATATTCAGATTCTAAGGCTAGAATGTTTTTAAGAAGAGGGTACTCGCTCAATAAAATAAATCAATCTTTAAGAAACAAAGGCCTGGGAAATGAACATATCAAAAATAGTATAGATAAAATTAAAGAAGATAAAATTGAACCAGATTTTGTTTCAGCTCTAAGACTCTGCAAAAGAAGAAGAATAGGAGCGCTTAGACCTGGAGCAAATAGAGAGCTATTTTATAAAAAAGATATGGGAATTTTAGCAAGAAATGGTTTTAGTTTTGAGTTGTCCAAAAGAATTTTAGACCTTCCGTTAGAAGAATTTACGAAATTATTTCGGGTCGTTTGATTCATTTTCTTTTTGCTGATCCACAAGCATGTCTAATTTTCTTTTTAAAGAATTTCTCACAATTATAAAAAAAACCACACCAAATATAGTTACAGAAATTATGATAATTAAAATTGTTTTAATCATTTAAATTTTGAGCTCGTTTCATTAATATACTTGGGTTTGCATAATCTTCTTTTCCATAATCAAAAGGTTTACCATCTAATGTTTTTATAATGGCACCAGCGTGTTCAGCTATTGCATGACCAGCGGCATAATCCCATTCATTAGCCCTCTCTTTAGCTGCATATATATCGTATTCTCCATTAGCTATCACACAGAACTTATATGAGCTAGCCATCTTAACAACTGAGGTAACATTATATTTTTTTAATTCTTTCATAATTTCTTCTGATGGGTTCGAGGAACTAGATAGCGCTACAATTTTCCCTTTAGAAGTTTTTTTTGAACAGTCATTTTTAATTTTTTTATTATTTTCAATTAAATAGCTATCACTCATTCCATATGAGTAAAAAAGTTGTTTTTTTTTTGGTGCTCCAACTAAACCTATGTGTGGAACTTTATCAATGATTAGTGCTGCGTTTAATGTGTATTCTTCTTTTCCAGCTATGTATTCTTTTGTTCCATCAATTGGATCAATAAGCCAAAATATTTTTTCTTTATTTTTAATTTTAAGATCTACAGTTTCCTCGGACACAATAGGTATGTTAGGCGTGAGTTTTAAAATTTTATTAGTTATAAGCTCGTTACATCTAAGATCACCATTACTAACTGGAGAACCATCTTCTTTGATTTCGATTTTTAAACCATCAGCATAAAGTTTTATAGATTCTTGACCCGCAACATTAAAAGTTTCAATTAAACCCTCTGCTACATTTTTTAATTCATTTTTGTTCATTGTTAATTTTCTCTAATGTTATTATTTCACCGTTTATAACTTGTTTTCCTTGATTTTGAAAATTTACAGTAATCTTGTTTTTAATTATTGACTGAACCTGTCCTATCCCCCAATCTTTTTGCAACGGGTTAATGACATAATCTCCTGGCATAAAATCAAAATAGATCATGGAAAATACTCTCTATATATAATATACACGAATTGATGATTAATTCGCTAGGTATCAAAAAGTCACCCCAAGAAACAAAAGTGGTAGTAGCTATGTCAGGTGGCGTAGATTCATCAGTAGTTGCTGGTTTAATGAAAGAAGAAGGTTACGATGTAACCGGCATTACTTTAAAATTGTATGATGATAGTAAAGTCTCTAAGGAAGGCAGGCAATGTTGTGCCGGTCAAGATATTTTAGATGCCAAAAGAGTTTCAGAACACCTAAACATCAATCATAAAATTTTATTTTATCAAAAAAAATTTAAAGAAGAGGTTATAGACTCCTTTATAGATAGTTACGTAGCTGGAGAAACACCAATACCATGTGTGCAATGCAATCAAACAGTAAAGTTTAGAGATTTATTTAAATATGCAAAAGAGTTAAATGCAGACGCTTTAGTAACTGGTCACTATGTAACAAGACTGCAAAAGAACGGCAAAGCAGACATGTACAGAGCGAAAGATGCGAATAGAGACCAAAGTTACTTTCTATTCAGCACTTCTCAGGAGCAGTTAGACTATTTAAGGTTTCCACTAGGTGAAGTTGAAAAACAAGAGACAAGAAATATAGCAAATAAACTAAGTTTAAACGTGGCTGACAAACCAGACAGTCAGGACATCTGTTTTGTACCAAACGGAGATTACAGTTCTGTTATTAAGAAATTTAGACCGGAGTCTTTTAAGGTCGGAGATATCTTGGATTTATCTGGAAAAAAACTCGGACAACATGAAGGTATAATCAACTATACGGTAGGTCAACGAAAAGGTATTAAGATTTCGAGTTTAGATCCTTTATATGTTGTAAATATAAACGCAGACACAAATACAATTATTGTTGGCCCTAAAGAATCTTTAATTATTCAAAATTTGCAATTAAGAGATTTAAATATTTTAGGTTTTAAAAAAGAGTTTGATCAACCCATTTCAATAAAAGTAAGGTCAACTGGAAAATTATTAAAAGCACAAGTTCATTTTAAAGATAAATTTGCCAATATTGAAATAATTGAGGGAGAGGCTGGAATCTCTCCAGGTCAAGCATGTGTTTTTTATTCTAAAGATTATCATGGGGATAAACTTTTAGGTGGTGGGTGGATTTACAAGACTACAAACAAAAATTTATCCACGTAATTAACAGGTAAAAATATACGCACTTAAAAATTGATATAATATTAATTTTAAATATGTTTTAATTTAAATGAATTAAGAGGCAACTCTTAACTGGCCAGTTTAGGAAAGACCGCAAGGTTCAAGCTTAACGGGCAGAAAACATGAGCAAGTAGAACTAAACAGCTCATGTGACCGAAACGATAGCAGTTCTATAATAGCGTTTCAAAATTTAAAGATTAGGTAGCGAAAGCTACTTAATCTTTGATTTTTTATGCACTACTCTTTTAATCCTTATAATTTTTGCTGGAAAGCAAGCGTTATAGTTCTTTATAAAATCACAGAGTTGAGAATATTGATCTATATTTTTTTCCAAAAAAATCGAGTTAACAAATAGAATAGTATTATTCCAATAAAATAGTTCCACTCCAAACCATGTTTAAAATGAATATTTCCACTTTTAATTAATAGTGGAACACTTAAGGATGCAACAGAAACTAAAATAGAAACTAAAATTATTTTAAACTTTAAAACAATAGGATTAAATAAGTTTTTTAATTGCGGTTTTAATTTATAAAAATTAAACACAAGCACACCTTGAGCTACCACCTCAAATATAATAAAGCTTAACAAAACTACTCTTCTTAAAAATTTAAATATCTTAATATCAGTTTCTAAACCAAGAAGTAGAGAATGAATTATAAGAAAAATTGCTGACAAAATACCATAAATCATAAAAGTATTATTTTTTGATTCTGTATTTTTTAAATGATTAATTAACAAGTTATTTTTGTACCAATAAATACAAAGCAACAAACCAGTGATAAACATACTAGGTTTAAAAATTAGAAATTGCGGAAAAGTTCTAGAAGCTCTACTTATTGATAGACTTCCATCAAAATAGGGAAATGGAAATCCATATGAACGACCAATTTGATCAACAGAAAAAAAAGTATTTTCTAAAAGATGAAAGTTTGTTGAAATAAAGAGACAAGTATTAACGGCAATGAAAGGGATTAAAAAAATCCAAAGACTCAAAGTCCGAATTTGATTTATTTCTTTCATCACTTTTATAAAATTATTTTTTCTTATTTCTTTTTCTAGCTCTTCTCTTTTTTGAGCCAATTTTTCGTCTGCCTCTATGCTTCTTTGGGTATCCCATAATTTAATCTTTTTTATATTCTTAGTTGTTAAAATCTATATAATGTTAAATATACCGTTTAATTATACTTAAATTATGAAAAAGTCCATAAGCACACTTTTAAAACACAGTTCTTTCAGCAAAATAAATCGTTCTGTAAATCCACCTGTAGTGAGAGCATCAACTATCTTGTTTGATTCTATGCAAGAATTAGTATCCCACGAAAAAAAAATATTACAAGACAAGCCAATTACACATTATTCATATGGCAGATACGGGAGTCAAACAACTATCGAGCTGCAAAAGATTGTTAAAGAGCTTGAGCAAGCACATCATGTTTTTTTACATTCTACAGGTTTTGGATCTGTTTCATTAGCTTTTATGGCTTTAGCTCAATCTGGAGATGAAATTCTAGTAGGTGACAATGTCTATTCTCCAACGAGAGAAATAACAGAAAAGCTACTACCTAAATACAATATTAAAACCAAATATTACGACCCGAACAATATTAAAGATTTACAAAGTAAAATTACAAAAAAAACAAAACTAATTTTTGTAGAAAATCCAGGTAGCATAACCTTTGAATTTCAAGATCTTAAAGAGATTATTAAATTAGCAAAAAATAAAAATATTATTACAGTAATGGATAATACCTGGGCTACACCGTTATACTTTAAGCCTTTGTCACTTGGTTTTGATGTTTCCATTTCTTCTGCGACCAAATATTTTTCCGGACATTCAGACGCGATGGGAGGAACTTTAGCAGTTAATAAAAAAACTTATAATAAGGTAAAATTTTGTGACAAACTTTTAGGTAGTAGATTGTCTGCCGATGAAGCTTATTTAATTATAAGAGGAATTAGAACTTTAGATGTTAGATTAAAAGTTCATTACGAAAACACAGTTGAAGTAGTTAATTTTTTAAGAAAACAAAAGAAAATTAAAGAAGTTTTGTACCCACATAAACCAGGTTCTAAAAATTATAAGATGTGGAAAAAATATTACTCTGGTGCAACAGGGCTCTTCTCAATTGTTATAAAAACTAAAAGCAAACAATCTGTTTTAAAATTTGTAAATAAACTAGAACTCTTTGGAATTGGATATAGCTGGGGTGGCTTCGAAAGTTTAGCTATTTATCACGATATGTCTAGAAGCAGAAACTTTTATAAATATGGAAAAGACGAGCACTTAGTTAGAATACATGTTGGGCTGGAAAACCCACAAGATTTGATAGCTGATTTAAGAAATTCTTTAAAATTTATAAAATAATTTTTAAAAATTAGGAAAGATGCTATTGGTTGTTAATTTTTTAAAATATTAATTAAAAATACCTTACAATACTAATAATTAAAACTTATAAAAAAATCAAAATAATCATGACTTAAGCCGTTCGTAAAACGGGTCTTTCATCAATTGGCAAGTGAACAAAACCTGCGAATACTGAAAGTAGTATAGAAAGATAAAAAGCATAATCATAACTTCCGTAGGTATCAAAAAAATAACCCCCCAAATAAGCACCTAAAAACGAACCAACTTGATGACTAAAAAAAACAATCCCAAAAAGAGTTGCTAAATATTTAGTACCAAATATTTGTGCTACAATTCCATTAGTTGGTGGAATAGTTGCTAACCATAAAATTCCAAACAAAACTCCAAACGATAAAGCCATAAAAGTTGATGCAGGAAGCGCTAGGAACACGACAAGCACAGCACCTCTTGCAAAATAGAGAATACTTAATAGAATTTTCTTACTATACCTTGAGGCCAAAAACCCCATTCCTATTGTTCCAAAAATATTGAAAAAACCAATTAAAGCTAAAATTGCAGCTGCTGTCCAATCAGGCAAACCTTTTTCTTGAATATACCCAGGAATATGTGTTGCAACTAGGGTAATTTGAAAACCACAAACAAAAAAACCAGCAACTAAAAGCATATAACCCTTATGTTTAAACGCTTCCTTCAAAGCGCTCAAAGTAGTTTGGTCTCTTGTGAAAGAATTATTCGTTGTATCCACGTATTCTTTTTTAAATAAAAATAAAGAACAGATAGCTCCAAAAATTAAAAAATATATGAAGTATTGAACAGTATTTTGCCAACCAAAGACATCATTAGAAAATTTTGTAAACAACGGCATAAGAAAGAAGCCAATTGATGCGGACCCTGTTACTATTCCCACAGAAATTGTTCTATTTTTATCTGAGAAGTATTTTCCTACAGCTGCTACTGGCACAGAAACAGCGGTACCTCCAAGTGCGGCTCCAATCATAAGGCCCATACCTACAACAAAGATAGAATTAGATGCTGGCTGAACTAAAATAATATAAGTACCGATAATATAAATAAGAAAAGCACTAAATGCGGCTCTATTAGCACCATACTTGTCCGCTACGATTCCAAAAAAAGGAGCTGTAATTCCCCACAAAAGCATCTGCACACCAATTGCCAGCCCAAACTGAGTTCTGTTGATTCCTAAATCGTTTTCAAAAAATTGATAGAATAAACCCCAGGTTTGTCTAATGCCCATAGCAACAAGAACGACAAAGCAACCTGCCACCAGTACTATTACAGCTTTTTGATTTTCAAAAAATTTTTCTTGCATGGGTAACTTTTGCTATAAATATATCAGAATACACATTAATTAGAAATATATTAACAAACACACCTACCAGTTGCAGATATTTTTATTGTTTTTTTAGCTTTAATTTGAAAAAACTATCTTAACAAAGGATAAATAATGTTTTCAAATAAATTAAATCAAAAATTAGACCAGTACCATTTACTAAACCATCCATTCTACAAATCTTGGAATGAGGGAAAATTAACAAGAGAAATTATTAAAGATTATGCTGAACAGTATTATCAGCATGTAAAAGCTTTCCCCAGATATATTAGTGCTACACATTCTTTATGTGAAGATATTGAAAAAAGAAAAATTCTTCTAGAAAACTTAAATGATGAAGAAAATAGAGACGCAGATCATCCTAAACTTTGGAAAAACTTTGCTTTAGCAATGGGTGCAGACGCTGAAAAAATAGAAGATGTTAAACCCGATCAGTTTACAAAAGATATGATTGATAATTTTTTTAAAAACGGAAGATCAACTTATGCTGAAGGACTTGCTTCTTTATATACTTATGAAAGACAGATACCTGAAATAGCAGAAACAAAAATTCAGGGACTAAAAAAATTCT
>Ga0307986_10003303_pt1 | contig 11260 bp, 13 predicted proteins | sample EllFjometageno82_FD_203170 | JGI IMG/M metagenome (GOLD analysis project Ga0307986, IMG submission 203170) | Marine microbial communities from Ellis Fjord, Antarctic Ocean - #82 | ecosystem: Environmental > Aquatic > Marine > Unclassified | place: Southern Ocean | collected 2014-10-09
TATTTAATTTGGAATGAAATACCTACTATAAAAACATTGGTAGGTTCGTCCCTTGTAGTTCTTGCCTCTCTTATAATTTTTAGAAGAGAAATTTATCATAAACATAAAATACCATCTTCTACTAGACATGAGTAAAAAACCAAAATATTGGAATACTGCAAAGAAATATTTATCTAGCAAAGATAAAGTGATGGCATCATTAATTAATAAATATAAATCTCCTACAGAGGCTATACTTACTTCTAGGAAAGATATTTTTTTTTCATTATGTAAAAGTATAATTGGACAACAAATTAGTGTAGCCGCTGCTAATTCTATCTTTTTAAAATTTCAAAAAAAGTGTAAGAATGAAATAAATGCTAAAACAGTTTTTAAACTATCTACGACTCAGATTAAAAGCTGCGGATTAACTAAACAAAAAGTTAAGGGAATAAAAAACTTAGCAAAACAAACATTAGATAAATCATTTAACCCTAGATTAATTTCCAAAATGTCAGATGAAGATGCCATTATTTATTTATCTCAATTAAGGCAAATTGGTAGGTGGTCAGCTGAAATGATTCTATTGTTTACTTATAATCGTTCAAATATATGGCCGATACAAGATATTGGTCTTTTAAGAGGAATTTCAAAAAATTATAAAAAAGAATATTTACCACCAGAATCTTATGTGAGACTATTAAACAAAAGGTTTACTCCATACTGTTCGGTGGCAACCTGGTATCTATGGAGAAGTATAGATCCAGAGCCTATTCAATATTAAAAGAAGATTAGTCAACTCATACACAAATGAGAGAAATATTTGTGATGTTTAAATTTTTTTAAATACTTTTGACCATTCTTCAAATTCTTTTATGGTTTGTGAGGTAGGGAATAAATTAATTTTTCTCTTATCATTTTTATCTAGTTCTTTAACTAAATATTCTTTTTTAACTGCGTCATCAATTATTTTAAATAAAGTCGGACGAGAGGCGTGCTCACGTGGAATTTCTCTGATAATTGTTTCAATATTATTATTATTATTATTATTGAAAAATCTTTCTAATATACAAATCCAAACCCAATAAGACGGAAGATTTCTTCTAAAGAATTTTATAGACATAAATTGAGATTGAGATTGATTTAAATCACTTCTTAAGATTTTTATTAAATCTAGGTAATTCATCTAAAAACTTTATATAAAGTTAATTAAATAAGTAAGTAAAATATTTTTACTAATCATTTTTACTAAATAATTGTGAGTTTTTACCTCACTAATTCAAGTTAATAAATGTAAATGAAACTTACATACCGCCCAGAAATAGATGGTTTAAGAGCAATTGCTGTTGGTGCTGTTATTCTCTATCACGCTCAAATTACTATTTTTGGTCATCAACCTTTTAAAGGTGAGTTTTATGGAACTAAAATATTTTAATGGATTTTTCAAAAAACATAAAAAAAATAATTAAATTAATTTTGCCAAAAAAAATATTTAATTTAATTCTAATGATTTACCAATCTATTAAATATAAATCTTATAAATATTTATTTTATAAAGTAAGCAATGATAAAGAAATTAATGAAAAAAATTTAATAAATATATCAATTAATAAGGAAAAAATTATTTTTAATTTAAAAAATTTTGATTTAGATTATAATGATCCAAAATTAAGTTGGCATTATCATTTATTTGCTGGTCTTTCTGATAACAAAAAAAATTTATGTATTCTTGAGATAGGAACCCATCTAGGCAAATTAACAAATTTTATTTCACAATTTTTTAAATCTTCTGAAATATATACTATAGATCTAGATCAAAAAGATGAATTATTCATAAACTCATATAATAGAAAAGATGAAATTTATATGGATAATTTTTTAAAAGAAAGGTCAATTAATCTTAATAAAAAAAATATTAAATTTATTGAAATGAATTCATTAGATTTATTAAGTAATTTTGAAAAAAATAAATTTGATATAATTTGGTTAGATGGAGATCATACCAATCCACAGGTATCAATGGATGTATTATCAGCGTATCATCTTTTAAAAAAAAATGGAATTTTAATGACTGATGATTTATTTTTTGATCAAAATTCTCGGGGTAGTCATCTTTCACAAGGTTTACAACCTTTAAAGTATTTAACTGATATAAAGAAACTTAAAACTTTTTACTTTGTTAAAAGAGTAATCCGAAGAAATGCTTTTGCTAAAAAATTTATTTCATTTAGTATAAAAATTTGAAATTAATAACTAAACCCTACTCTCTACATATCGTCTAATCAAGTTTTCAACTATATTTGACATTTTTCTCATATCTTTATCAGCGACGACTTTAAATCTATCAATTGTATGTTTGTTAATTGTGTAATTTATTCTTTCTTTTTTTATTATTTATTAATCATCAATTGATGTGGTTTCATATTGGAGTTAGAAGTGTAAATAATAATCTTATTAATGAACGAAGACAAAGGAGTGTTCGGTGGCAACCTGGTATCTATGGAGAAGTATAGATCCAGAGCCTATTCAATATTAAAACCTTTAATAATCTGTAAATTTCTTTCAGTAGTATCTTTAGCAAGTTTCCAACCATCTTGGTATTCTTTTGAATTATGACACTCTAAAGCTATTTCATAACTTGGAAATTCCCAAATTACAGTTCTCGGGAAATCTTCACCTTCCAGGCATTGATACTCTCCACCCCTAACAAGTGGCTTACCACCAAAACTTTTTATGATAGGAGTTACTTTTGTAGAGTAATCTTCTAAATTTTTTATACTATTAATTTTTTTATATAAGGCCACCCAATATCCCATCATATTAATCTATCCATTCTTTAAGTTTATTTTTGTTATCTTGGATAAATTGTGGCAATTTTTCCAATTTATATTTTTCAAGTTTTTTTCTTTTATCATCACCATACTTTTTAGACTTTTTATCTCCAAACATATCGTAAATTGTTTCGTTATTTTTAATTAATTCATTAATTTTATTTTTGCCCAACTCTTCAGCTTCATAATCTCTGTGATGTAAATAAGACTTTAATTTTAATTCCAAATCATCGACATTTTTAATATTAGAAAAGTGCCATCCCCCATTAGGAATAAAAAGTTTATTTATATAACGGTTTTGAGAAAAAAAAGTATCTACCCTCCAGATAGGATATTTTTTATTTTTAATATTTCGTAACCATTGTGGACTTATTAATTTTTTTTTTTTACAAGCTTTAGTTCCAAACCATTTAAAATTCGGAAGGTACCTATTAAATTTATAATAAAATATCTCCTGTTCAAACATTACGATTTGGTTTTTAACTCTTGATAAATCTATGGAATTAAAATTAGGTATTTCATCTACATCAGAAATTAATATTAAGTCATTATTATCAGCTTCGGTTAATCCTCTACTAATATGGTTTCTTTGATCATTTTCCCTCAAGTGTGCATTAGTAATTAGTTTATAAGACTTAGTATCCTCATCATCTTTATCGTTTATTCTAATTATTCCAGAGGGCTCATTTTTATGAACAACATAAATAATTTTTTTTTTAAAATTCTTGAATTTATTAATGTCGAACTTTAACTGTCTTTTTTTCCCGTTATGAAAATACTCACTCTCAACTATTACAAAAAAATCAATGTATTTATCTAAAATATTTAGCCTTATATCCAGCAAAAGCTCCTCATCATAAAACATAAAGCAGTCAAATATTTTCATAATTTTTAATTCTTTTTTATTTTTATTTATATGATAAAAAATTTTATGGCAGATAAATTAATTATCACTTTTGATGAGTATACAAAAATTGTTGAAAAATTAGCAATAGAAATTCATAATAACTATAAACCCACAGTATTAGTAGGTATCATGAGGGGTGCAGCTCCAATATTAGACATTCTTTCTAGAGTTTTAAAACTACCTATCGCATACATAGTAATTCAGAGTTATTCAGGAAAAGGAATGGAGGACAAGCAGGGCCAATTAATGTTTGCTAGAGAGATTAGTTCTTTAGCCGAGAATAAAGATTTTGATAAAGTGTTACTGGTAGATGACCTTTCCGACACTGGATTAACTTTGAACAAAAGTATTGAATGGTTAAAAAAATATGAACCAACAAAAAATTATATAAAAGAAGTTAAAACAGCTTGTTTATGGAAAAAAAAATCATCAACTTTTGAACCAGATTTCTGTCCTGTTAAATTAGATTCAGACCCATGGATTGTTCAGCCAACAGAGCACTATGAAGATATTTCCATAGAGGAAATAATTAAAAGAAATAAATAGGGCCAGAAAAAATTCCAACCCTATTAATACTATTAAAAATTTTCAAATAATTTAATATATATATAAGTTTATAGCGCTTAAAACTGCAACAATCCAAATAGCTGGTGAAACACCTTTTATTCTTCCTGTAAAAATTTTAATTAATGCATAAGCTACAAATGCGACTGCTATCCCATGACTTATATTATATGTGTACGCCATGGTCATTGCAGCTAAAGCCGCAGGTCCTGATTCAGTAATGTCATCCCACTCTATATCTTTAAGATTTTGTAAGAAAAGAATTGAAACAAAAATTAATACTGCAGCATCAATCTGTTTTGGTATACTGAGGAAAAGTGGAGAAAAGAATAGCATTGATAAAAATAATACCCCAATCACAATAGAAGTCATTCCTGTACGTCCACCCTCTTTAACCCCAGAGCCTGACTCGACATATGAAGTTACCGTTGTTGTGCCAAGAAGTGCACCAGCAACAGTTCCAGCACTATCAGCAAGAAGAGCTTTGTCAATATCTTCAACACGTCCATTACTATCAACTTTTCCAGCCACGTTAGCAACTGATGTAAGTGTTCCGGCAGTATCAAAAAAATCAACAAAAAACAAAGTGAAAATTACAGACATCATTGCTCCAGAAAAAATAGCAGAGAGATTGAAGTCAAGTAAATGAGTCATTGCTGGAATTTTCATACTTATTATACCATCAGCAAAACCTCCAAAATTTGAATAATTTGCATCTAGTATTTCATTTGGAATAAATATCCAAGCAATTACAGTCCAAGAAGTTAACGCAATTATAATTGCACCTTTAATTTTCAATTTATCTAAAACAAACATTGTTATAAGAGCAGCTAAAGCGACCATGATTAAAGGATCTTTATGAAATCCATTTTGCAGCTGAACTACAGTTACTTCATTTGATACAGTTAGCCCCATTAAAGTAAAACCAATAAGAGCTAAAAAAAGTCCAATACCAGCTCCGATCCCAAGCTTTAAGCTTCTTGGGATTGCATTTATTATCCATGCTCTTATAGGCGTTAGTGAAATGGCAAGAAATATTATTCCTGCAACTAAAACTGCACCAAGTGCCTCTTGAGGTGTGTGTCCTAAAGTGCCACACACATAATAAGCAACATAAGCATTTAAGCCCATCCCACAACTTAAACCAATTGGCCAAGTCTTACCGTAAAATCCCATTATAAAACAGGCAATTGCTGTAGCGAAAACTGTTGCGGTAAAAATTGAACCACCATCAAATCCTCCTGCACTCATAATCATTGGCTGCAATGCCAAGATATATGCCATAGTTAAAAAAGTCGTAACACCAGCTCTTACCTCTGTGTTAAAATCAGTCTTGTGTTTTTTATAGTCAAAATATTTTTCTAACATTGATCCTCCTAAGATTAAGTTTAAGTATTATTAGATTATTGAAGCAAATACTCTTAAAAACCCAGGTTTATCAACATAATTCAACTTATAAGTTTATATTTATGTAATATTTTGAGTGTTAACATTAAACTGTGATGAATAAATTAAAAATTATTTTTATAAGTATATTTTTTTTAACGGTATTATCTAGCTGTCAAACAATTAAGCAGAAAACTGATGCAATTGTTCAAAAAGAAAATAACAAATTAAGTCAATATATTGGAAAAACTTCAAGCGATTTACAAATGAGTCTAGGTAAACCTGACGAAGATTTTAAAAATGAAAAAGGTAATTTAGAGTTTGTATATAATACAAAAAAATATTTGATACCTTGTGAAAGAAGATTTGAAATAGATTCTAATTCTAAGGTAATTGGCTTTGTATCCAATGGTTGTTTTTAATATCAGTTAAATTTTTTTAGTAATTTTTAGTGCAAATGCATAGTCTAAAGCTATCTCTTCTATAGCTCCATCTCTTCCAGATTTTCCACCGTGACCTGCATTCATTTCAGTTTTTAAAAGTAGTAAATTATTGTCAGTTTTGTACTCCCTTAGTTTTGCAGTAAATTTAGCAGGTTCATCAAATAAAACTCTATTGTCACTTAAACTTGTTGTTATAAGGATGTGAGGATAATCCATTTTTTTTATATTATTATACGGAGCGTAAGAGTAAATATAATCAAAATGATCTTTATTATCTTTGGCATTTCCAAATTCATCAAATTCACCAACAGTTAAAGGTAAAGAATGATCCAAGTTAGTTGTTAAAGAATCTACAAATGGAACAGCCATTACTACACCTAAAAATAATTCTGGTGCCTGATTTATTACTGCACCCATAAGAAGACCACCAGCAGACCCACCCATTCCTATTATTTTATTTTTCGATGTGTATCTTTTTTCAATTAAATATTTTGCAGAAGCAATATAGTCCTCAAAAGTATTCTTTTTATTAAGAAGTTTTCCTTCTTTCCACCATTTCATTCCTCTTTCCATTCCACCTCTAATATGAGTAGTTACCCAAATAATATCTCTATTAATTAAACTTAATCTAGTAGTTGAAAAACTAGGATTCATTGAGCTACCATATGAGCCATAACCATATAGCAATAAATTTGCAGATCCATCTAGTTTAGTGTTTTTATGTCTAGTGATTGTAAGGGGAATCATTCTTCCATCATGTGATTTACAATCAACTCTTTCAACAATGTAGTTCTCTGAATTATGACCAGAGGGAATTTCTTGCTCTTTAACTAGTTTTTTCTTCTTAGATCTTAAATTGTAAGAATAAACTCTAGAGGGTGTTTTAGGTGATGAATAGCCTAAATATATTTCATCTGTATCTTTGTTTCTTTGTACCAAAGATACACTGGGAACATAAACACTTTCATCAGAAAAAATTAATTCCTCTTCTATGTCTGTTGTAATGTTCCTTACGAATAGTTTATCTAAGGCATCAGATGTTTCAGATCTTATTATCCAATTGTTTAGAAATGTCATTCCGCCAATTAAAACTTCTTCTTTTGCAGCTATAAATGTTTTCCAATCTGATTTTTCTAAATTATTAGTTACATCTATTTTAAAGTCTTCTGCATCTTCATTAGTTTGGTTATAAAATTTTCCACCCCAAGAGTTGACTGAATAAATTATTCCTTTTTTACGTTTCTTTATTAATTTAGGTTCAGGATTTTTTTCATTAACATTAAAATAATATTGCTCTGAAGTATTATGATCTGATGTTGTTATAAAAAAATATTTGTCGTCTGAACTTAAGTCAATTCCAACTGTAAATGCTTCACTTTTTTCATCAAATATTAATTGATCATTTTTAGTATTTGTCCCTAATTTATGTCTATAAATTTTTCTTGGTCTATGATTTTTATCTAACTTTGAATAGAATATATATTCATCGTCTAAACTGAAAGTTATACTTCCTGACGTATCTTTTATTTTTTCAGTAATTAATTTTTTAGTACTAATATCTCTAATATAAATTGTGTAATACTCAGAACCTTTTGTATCTAATGAGTATCCTAAATATTTATCATTAAAACTAACCGTCAAGTCTCCAACACCAAAATACTCTATATTAAGTTTTTTCTTTTCCTCGTCTCCATTCCAGATTTCTTCAGTTTTATTGCTACCAATTTTCTTTCTTAATTTAATTGAGTAGTTTCCTTTCGCAGTTGTTTTTGTCCAATATTCATAATCAAAATCTTTAAAAGGTAGAGATTCGTCATCTAACTTTAATCTTCCTTTAATTTCATCAAATAAATCTTTTTGTATTTTTTTTGTATCTACTAAATTAAAATCTGTATAAGAGTTTTCTTCCTCTAGATACGCTCTTACTTCAGGATCTAATTTTTTACTATCTTTTAGAACCTCTAAGATATTATCTTGATGTATCCAGCTATAATTATCCTCCCAACTAGAACTGTGGCAATTTTTTATTTCTGGTTTTTTTTTAAGTTGTGGTATTTTCATGGAAGAAAAATAAATATATGAATATAATCATTTATACACTAATTATTTTAGGAATTATTTATTTCCTATTAAAATTAATAACGAATACATCCTCCAAAACAATATCAAAAAACCTGAGAAAGCTAATTTTTTTGGGGTTATTAGGTCTTGCGATTCTATTAGCATTTGGGGGAAAATTTTTACTAAGTTTACCATTAACCTTATTGAGTCTAGCTATTGTTAAATTAAAAGGGTTTTCTATATTTCAATTAGTTGGTTTATTTAGACTTATTCAAACACTAAGAAGGTCTGGAAGATTTTCATTTAATCAAAATAGAAATATAAAAAATTCATCAACATTATCTTTAGAGGAAGCTTATAAAATTTTAAATCTTGATATAAATAAAAAGATAACAAAAAAAGAAGTTAGTAAAGCACATATTATTATTCAAAAAAAAATTCACCCCGATATTTCCCCAGAAACTGCAAGATTGTCCACAATTGTAAATGAGGCTAAAGACGTTATTTTAAATAATATTTCTTAATATAAAATATTATTTAATTTTTCAAATATCTTATTTGGATTAATTCTATCTTTCCCAAATGTATTGTGTGCCACTGTATCTTCTCCATCTGGAATAATTGGATGCATTCTTGGACTATAACTACCATATAGTAATGGTGTATCTGACATTAAAACAATTGTCTCAATACCTAACCCTGAAGAGAGATGACTAAAACTAGAGTCATTACAGATTGAAATATTGCAGTTTTTTATTACAGGTAATATATCTTTTAAACTTAAGTCATCCAGCGCACAACATTCATCACTGTATTTAGTGCTGAGTATTTCTCGCAAAATTTTTTGTTCTTCATTATTTTTTCCAGTAGCTAGAAAAAACTTACATTTATATTTTTTTGTAGTTAAATTCATGAAGTCTATAAAAATTTTAGCAGGTATTCTTTTGGTTGGTCCCGAGCCACCTATACCTAGTAAAATATTTATTTCATTACTATTTATTTTATATTTTGATTTAGCATCTTTAATTGATTGGTTGCTTATTAAAATTTTGGGATCACTTTCTACTTCCAAGTCTAATTCTTTACTTATAAATTTTTGAGCAGTGTAAATTATGTGTTGATTTTTTTTTTGAAATAAAGGGTATTGATAAATATCTTTAATTCCAGCAATTTTAGCAATTAAATTAAATCTAAGAGACGAATTGAAAATAAATATTTTATTGAAATTGTATTTTTTTAAATCCTTTGCTAAATTATATATTCCAAAAAATCCATCATGACGTCCATTTTTAAGTTTATTATCACGATCTAAAATAATGATTTGATTAATTGATTTGTTATTCTGTAGAAATTGCACTGCCTTAGAGTTTTCTTTCACAAGAATATTGACTGGTACGCCAAATTTTTTAGAAATAGCCTCTATAAATGGTAAAAAAATTACCATATCACCAATTCCCATTCTATTTTGTACAGCTAAAATTCTCATATATTATTTTATCACCTTTACTAAGTTGCAATTTTATATAAGTTTTGACCATGAGTAAAATTAAAGGCATTTATGCGGCATCAATGTCCCTATTTAATAAGGACTTAAGCTTAAATATTGAAAAAACAGTTTTTCACGCTGAAAAATTGATTGATCAAGGTTGCCATGGAGTTGCAATTTTTGGTAGCACAGGACAAGCCCAATTGATCTCAATAAGTGAAAAAGTTAGTCTATTAAATAAACTATCCTTTAGTCATCATAAGGGTAAATATTTAATAGGGACTGGGCTTAATTCATTGAGTGAAACTGTCAACTTAATGAAGGTAGCTACATCTTTAAATTTTAATGATTTTTTGATCATGCCTCCAGCGTACTATAAATATGGAGATAAAGAAGTGATCGAGTTTTATTCAAGAGTAGTCCATGCAGTGCCTAGTTGTAAAATTATTCTATATAATTTCGAAAAGTTATGCGGCTATAAGTTTAGTATTGAGTGTGTTGTGGAGCTTGTAAAAAAGTTTCCTAAACAAATTGTGGGTGTTAAAGATAGTTCATATAATTTATATGAAAACTTAAAAATAGAAAATTTTTCTGTATTACCGGGATCTGAGTCAAAACTATTAAAAGGTCTAGAGTTGGGTTGTGATGGTATTATTACTGCAACATGTAATGTTACAGGCAGTCTATCAAGAAAAGTTTATGATGACTTTATTAAAAAAAAACAACAAACTACAAATGAAATTTTATGTAAAGTTAGAAGTGCCTTTGAAAAATTTAATTTAATATCAGGGTTGCATTCATTTATGTCCGATGGTGATGAAATCTATAAGAATGTTTTACCTCCAGTTAGTCTTTTAAACGAAAAAGATAAACAACAATTGATAAAAGATCTTAATAAACTTAATTTTAACTTAGGATCTTTAAAGGCGACATAAATGCAACTTGCAAGATTTTTAAATAAATTATTTAAAAAAGATGGGTTTTTACTAATAGATGCAGATTCAAAAAAATACATCATAGGTTTACCAAAAAAAAAACCAATTATAGTTAAGATCTTAAATAGAAAACTTCATTATAAATTGTTATTCCGTCCTGATTTATATTTTGGAGAAGCTTATTCTGATGGTGATATTTTAATCGAGAATGGAACACTCACAGAGTTTTTAGATCTAGCTCTTAGAAATATTGGAAGAAGTGAATTAAATTTTTTTAGCAAATGGATAAATAAAATGAGTGGTTCTTACAGGTATTTGACAAATTTTAACTTTATAAAGAAATCCAAAATGAATGTTTCTCATCATTATGACCTTACGGATGAATTATATGATTTATTTTTAGATCCTAAAAGACAATACTCATGTGGATACTTTAAAAATGAAAATGATACACTGGAAACAGCTCAAAATAATAAGATACAGCATATAATAAAAAAATTAAATATAAAACCAAATCATAAAGTTCTTGATATTGGATGCGGATGGGGATCATTGGCTATCGACATTGCCAAAAGTGCAAATTGTGAAGTGACAGGAATAACTTTATCAAAAAAACAATTTGATTATTGTGTGAAGAGTGTGAATGAGCTTAACATGAAAAATCAGGT
>Ga0307986_10003304_pt1 | contig 11259 bp, 8 predicted proteins | sample EllFjometageno82_FD_203170 | JGI IMG/M metagenome (GOLD analysis project Ga0307986, IMG submission 203170) | Marine microbial communities from Ellis Fjord, Antarctic Ocean - #82 | ecosystem: Environmental > Aquatic > Marine > Unclassified | place: Southern Ocean | collected 2014-10-09
TTCTTTAAATGGAAATTTAACTTTTAAGTGAGACGTATCTAACATTGGAGATCGTCCACTTTTTACTGTTTCTTTACTCATTTTTATCCTTTCTCTCTTATTGTTATTTTTAAGCTTATTTTTTTTTATTGCCTGAAGTAACTTCTTTTTAGTCACACCTTTTTTCTTTTTAACTTTTTTAATAATTTTATTTTTTTTGGATGATCGCTTGACCAAATTAATTTTAATTTTTTTTTTGGCCTTAAGTTTAGACTTCTTGGCTGTTTTTTTCTTTTTTATAGCCATCACGCATCTAAACAAAAATTAATCTCAATATCTATGGATTATATTATTAAGTTTCTACTTAAGATTGAATAAGACCTATATCTTGTGGTTAGGTAAATTATGAGTACGTTAAATATGAATAATTAACAAAGAAAATCAACTTTGTCTTAATTTTTCATGGGCTTTAATTAGTTCTATTTATCCATGTATTTAAATTAATCATATTATCTAAAGATTTAGTAATATTAAATAATTTTATTTTAGGATTACTTTTGCCTAAAAATTCATTAGAAACATGCTTAATTTGTTTAGCGTAAATTGTTAATTCAGAAATAATAAATTTTTTAAAATACCTTTCATCTTTGTAAATTTCTAAAAAGGTTTTTTTACTAGGTAACCAAGGCTGTTTGACAATTAAATATCCGCTTGATCCATAGATTGTTGTATAATTATCTAAATTCTCTTCAAAACTAACTTTGATTTCGCATTTAATTTTATCATTTAATGTTAGATTCGCACTTGCAGCTATATCAACATTTGTATTATAATTTTTAATAGACGATTTATCGAATCTGATGAGTTTCTCATTTTTATTCAACAATGAAAGGAAACTTAAAGGATAGCACCCAATATCAAGAATTGCACCTCCACCTAACTCTTTATTGAAAAATCTAGACATTGGTTTTATTCTTTTTATCTTAAAACCAAATTCTGATTTAATGTTATTTATTTCTCCAATTTCATTATTTTGAATTAAATCCAGGATTTCGTTAGTTTGTGGATGTGAAAGGTAAGCTATAGCTTCAAAAAACTTAATATTATTATCCTCTACTAATTTTTTTATTTTCTTTCCTTCCTCAAGGTTAATGCAAAATGGCTTTTCACAAAGAATATTTTTTTTATTTTTAGCAAATAGACTTATTACATCGGCATGAGTATTATTTAATGTTGAGATATATATAGCGTCAATTTCATTACATTTGGCTAGAGAGACATAATCGCTAAATTTAAGTTTTTTATCAATATTATATTTTGAGGCAAATAGATCTAATTTTGCATTATTATAACTTGAAATTGCAACTAATTTTGCATTGTCCACTTCTTTAATTGCATTAGCAAATTGATTTGCCATGTTTCCTAGTCCTACTATTCCCCATCTAATCATAAACTATATATCAAACCACTCTTTATAATTATTTTTATTTTTTATTAGATATTCTGGAAGTAATTTTTCATTAATTTTTTTTAATTCATAGTCAAAAGTCCATTTATTTTTTGCGCTTTGGTCTGCTAGATGATTATAAAAAACTTTTTTATCTTTTATTTTTTTTCTAATATCTTCTATATTTAATCCACTTACATCGAATTCATCATGATGACCAAAATTTTTCATTTTAATAAATAATTCTTCAGGAGTTTTTACGTTAGTAAAATGCCATCCACCATCTTCTACAATTTGTAAATTAATATTTTTTAATTTTGAAAAAAAAGTATCAAGTCTCCAAAAAGGATAGCTTTTATTTTTAACATGTCTTAACCATGAAAATGATTTAAGATATTTTTTTTTGCAAGCTTTAGAACCAAACCAAGGCATTCTGTCATATAAAAGATTGAATTTATAATAAAAAAATAATTGTTTAAAAATTATAATATTCTTATTAGTTTTTTTAAACAGTTCTGCATTCAAGTTTGGTATTTCATCATTATCACTTAAAATTATAAGATCTTCTTCTGATGCTTGCTCTATACCTTTTTGCATATAATCGTATGACAGATCAATCCTCTTTAAGCTATTAATTCTTTTTTCATGTTGTTTTAAATTTGAATCATGTCTAATTAAATTTTGAGGTTCTTTATCTATTACCAGGTAAATTATCTTATCTTTAAATTTTGGATAATTATTTATGTCAAAATTTAGTTTTTTTTTTTTTCCACTATGAGAATATAACGATTCGACAACAATAAACTTATGCACAAATTCATTTAATATATTGAATCGAATTTCTAACATCATATGCTCTGAATAAAATGTTGTGCAGTCGTAGATTTTCATTAGATACTATGTAATGTTGATAATATTTTTTTTAAATGGTGTTTTTTTAAATAGATAATAGGGCTGTGGTACCAACAATTAAAATAGCTAAACTTAAAAAAATAATTTTTTCTTTTTTTTCACCACGTTTCGCAACTTTAACTCTATTTAGTAATTGATTTATGTTAACATTTATTTTTTTATTTGTGTGATGTTTGTAAACTGTAGTTTTTATTTCTAGATTTTTTTCAGTAGATATATCGTTATAAAAAATTTTTTTTTGCATTCACTATTTAATCACCAATTATATTGATCGACAACTAAAAGTTATAAAAACCTTGACTGTTTATCTTTTAAGGGGGTAGCTTCTATTTTTGCGGCATACTTTACTTTAGCAACCTCTATATATAGCACTTTTTTCATTAATTCTTTATTTGTTAGATCTGATCTTATGTATGCAAAAGATATATTTTTTTTATAATTAAAGGAATAATTGCCAGATGTTGTTCTGCCTATAATTTTATCGTTTAAATAAATTGGCTCTTCATTCAATAACAATGGATAACCAGGATTGTTATCTATTAACGATAGCATAATAAGTCTTTTATTATTTTTTTTATCTTTAATTTGTAATAAACTTTTTTTACCAATAAAGTTTACTTGTTTTTTATAACTAATTGCAAAGCTCAATCCTGCCTCATATTGATTTTCTTCGGGTGAGATATCATGACCCCAATGTAAAAAACCACTTTCCATTCTCATTGTATCCATTGCATGAGATCCACAGTGAGATAAATTGTGATTTTTACCCTCCTCTATGATTAATTGATAAACTTGTTTTGCATCTTCATTGTTTACATAAATTTCAAAACCTAATTCTCCAACATACGATAGTCTCTGTGCCCATACTTTTTTAGAACTAATATTTACAAATTTTCCTGTACCAAATTTAAATATTTTATTTGAAAAATTATCTTTTGAAATTTTAGAAATTAGATTTCTACTTTTGGGTCCAAAAATTCCTAAACAAATAAGATTATCCGTTATGTCTTTAAACTCTATATCAGGTGATATATGTTTTATAATGTGTGCTTTATCGTGTGTTCTTGTTGCAGATGAACTTATTATTCTAAAATAATTTTCTGCAATACAGATAACTGTTAGATCGGCCTCAATACCTCCAGCTTCATTAAGCATTTGAGTATAAGTTGATCTGCCTACTTCATTTTTTATATTAGCAGTGCATATTCTTTGAAGTTCACTATGAGCTATCTCTCCTTTTATTTCATATTTTGAAAAGGGGGACAATTCGTACAAACCAACATTAGTAACTGTATTTTTTGTTTCAAATTCCACAGAAGAGTACCAATTTTGATAATCGAAACTATATTCATATTCTGGTTTTTCATTGTTTAGTGCATACCACATTGGTCTTTCGTATTCGCCAGACATACCAAAACATGCACCAGCTTTTTTTAATTCTTCGTGATAAGGTAATAGTCTCTGGTTTCTTGATGTGTTATGCTGTTTGTAGGGCCAATGCATTCCATATAGATCTCCAAGAGTCTCAGTAACTCTTTCCATAATAAACTTTTTAGATGAATGAAATTTTTGAAATCTTTTTATATCTAATGAAAATAAATCTTCATTCATATAGCCATTAATCATCCACTCAGCTGTAACTCTACCAGCGCCACCAGAACTTGCTATTCCAATACTGTTAAAACCACAGCAAGTAAAAAGATTGTTTACCTCTGCTGTTTCGCCTAAAAGATATTGGGTGTCTGGCGTAAAAGACTCCGGCCCTGAGAAAAATTTTCTAATTCCTGCCGTTTCTAAAATTGGTAATCTTTGAAATGATTTTTCTAAATACGGTTCAAAATGATCAAAGTCGTCTGGAAATTCACCAAAAGAAAAGTCATTTGGAACAACACCTTTTTCTTTGAAAGCAGGTTTTGCGTTAGGCTCAAAGATTCCAACTAGCATTTTTCCTGCATCTTCTTTTAAATAAAGGCAGGAATTATAATCTCTTAAAACTGGTAAGTTTTTTGGTAATTTATCTAATGGTTCTGTGATTATATAAAAATGTTCATTAGGATATAAAGGAATGCTTACTCCAATATCTTCTCCAATTTGTCTAGACCACATTCCAGTTGCAACCACAACGTATTCACAATCTATTTTACCAAATTTAGTCTCTACACCAATAATTTTTTTATTTTTTACCAGTATTTTTTCAACAGGTGTTTTTTCAAATATCTGAACTCCTTCCATTTTAGCTGCTTTAGCTAATACATTTGTTACACCTACAGGGTCTGCTTGACCATCTTCAGGCATATAAACACCACCTAAAATATCCTCATCATTTATTACTGGGTAAAGTTCTTTTATCCTTTCTTTATTAACGATCTCAACGTTAACGTCAAATAATTGTGCTGCTGTTGCTTGTCTTAATAATTCCTGAAGCCTCTCTGCTGAACTTGCAATTGTGATTGCACCATTTTGTTTAAGTCCAGTTGATAAACCAGTTTTTTTTTCTAATTCTTTATATAAATTAAGTGAATACTTTCTTAGTTTAGTAATTGTTGCTGACGCTCCTAATTGACCCACAAGACCAGCCGCATGCCAAGTTGTTCCTGATGTAAGTTGATCTCTTTCTAATAAAATAGTGTCTTTCCATCCAAACTTTGCCAAGTGATAAGCAACTGAACAGCCTGCAATTCCTCCACCAATCACAACAACTTTTGCGCTGGTTGGAATTTTTTTTTCCATTTTTTAAATTAACTTGTTATCGCCTTTTCTGGTGCAACAAATTCGTGTCCAAAAACATCTGCAACTGCTTTGTATGTTACCATTCCCTTATGAACATTTAATCCTGCTAAGAAATTTTTATCATCACCTAAAGCTTTTTCATAACCCTTGTTTGCAAGTTTAACTAAGTAAGGAAGTGTTGCAGCGTTTAATGCAATGGTTGAAGTTCTTGGAACTCCACCTGGCATATTTGCTACACAATAATGAATAACATCATCAATAATATAAGTTGGCTCACCATGTGTTGTGGGTTTACTCGTTTCAACACAGCCACCTTGATCTATTGCCACATCAACAATCACAGATCCTCTTTTCATTAGTTTTAACATTGGTTTGGTTATTAATTTAGGAGCTTCAGCACCTGGAATCAAAACACCTCCAATTAAGAGATCGGCTTCTGCTACAAGTTTATTTAAATCTATTTTATCACTTTGTTCTGGAATGATTTTATCACCAAACATCTCGACTAATTGTTTTAATCTTGCCTCTGATTTATCAACAATGTGAACCTTGGCACCCATTCCAGTTGCAATGACTGCAGCATTTTCTCCAACAACACCTCCACCTAAAATAACTACAGTTCCTCCTTCAACTCCAGGAGCTCCTCCTAATAAAAGACCTCTACCATTTTGATTTTTTTCTAAACAATGTGCACCTGCTTGAACAGACATACGTCCGGCAACTGCACTCATTGGTGCAAGAAGCGGAAGTCTTCCATTGTCATCAGTTACTGTTTCATAGGCAATGCAAACACCTTTCGATTTTATTAAACCCTCTGTTAATTCTTTAGCTGCAGCTAAATGCAGATAAGTGTAGACAATCTGGCCTTCTCTAATCATTTTAACTTCACCAGATTGAGGCTCTTTTACTTTAACAATAATATCCGCATCATTAAAAATATCCTCAGCTTTATCAATAATTTTTGCACCAATACTAGTGTATTGTTCGTTTTCAAAACCAGCTCCAAAACCGCCATTGTTTTCAATTAGGACTTCATGACCTTCTGATATTAAAGTTTTAACACTTTCAGGTGTTAGTCCAATACGATGTTCTTGTGGTTTAATTTCTTTAGGTACACCTATTTTCATAGTTAACTTGACTTTCTTTAATTGGTTAGTTTTATCTAGTTCTTTTGATTTTTTTGATAGTTAGTAATACCTGTTCTTAACTTGTCAATAATCTCATCAATATGTTTTTCTTCACAAATGAATTGAGGAGCTATAATTAAACAGTCTCCTGTTGCTTTAAAGTTAACACCTGCTTCATAACATGCTTTAAAACATTCAAGTCCAGCTTTACCAGGTTTTGTGTTTAGCTTCATGTCAATTCCACCCATCATTCCATATCCTCTAATATTATCTACTGACTCTAAATCTTGAAGAGAGAATAATCCTTTTTGAAAATAAGGAGCTAAATTTTTTGCTCTGTTAAAAATATCATCCTTTTCAAAAATATCCTGTACCGCTAATGCTGCAGCAACTGCTACTGGAATTCCTGAATAAGTATAACCATGAAACAACTCAACCGCACCTGTTGGTGAAGCATCCATTACTGCATCATAAATAAAATCATTACAAGCAACTACACCCATAGGTACCACGCCGTTTGTTGTAGCTTTAGCCATTGTCATAATATCTGGAGTAACACCAAATTCATCAGCACCAAATTTAGAACCAGTTCTACCCCAACCTGTGATCACTTCATCAAAAATCAGAAGTATTCCATGCTTGTCACAGATCTGTCTTAGTTTTTGTAAGTATCCTTTTGGTGGAACTAAAGTTCCAGTTGATCCAGCAATCGGTTCGACTATACACGCAGCAATATTTTCACCACCAAAGTTTGCACAAATCGTCTCTAAATCATTTGCTAAGTAATCACCTGTTTCTGGCTGACCACTAATAAACTTATGTTCTGGTAAGTGAGTATGTCTAATGTGTTGAACACCTGGCATCAAAACACTTGCAAATGTTTTGATGTTATTAACCATCCCACCAACTGAAATACAGCCAATATTCATTCCATGGTAACCACGTTCACGCCCAACAAATCTATATCTTTCACCATGACCTTTGGCTCTATGATAAGCTACGGCAATTTTAATTGCAGTCTCTACTGCTGTAGATCCACAAATTGTAAAAAACATTTTGTTTAAATCGCCTGGTGTATGTTTTGAAATTTTTGTTGCTAATTCAAATGAACCACCAAAACCTTGCTGAAACGGTTGAGCATAATCCAATGTTTCTAATTGTTTTGTAACAGCTTCTGTAATTTCTCTTCTACCATGTCCTAGTGGATTACAAAATAAACCTGAGCTCGCATCTATTTGTGTTTTTCCATGGTGAGTTTTTAAATATACTCCTTTAGCTTCTGTAATTAACCTTGGGTTAGCTTTAAAATCTTTATTGGATGTAAAAGGCATCCAATGTTCATTTAGTGAATTAGGTACTGCTGTTCTATTTTCTGAGCTCATATTTTTTCTCTCTATTGGTAAATAATTTTATTTAAATTATTAGACTAAATTAATTGATTTTCTACTATTATTTTTACTACATAACATCCTTTTTACAGTGACTTTAAACCATACAACCTGAAAGTGTACATTTGTTTTTTGTTTTACATCTTCTTAAAATTGAATTTAAATGTCGCTAATTTAATTAAATTAACAAGAGGGAATAATAATGAAAAAAATAGTAAGTTTAATTCTTGGAAGTATCCTTGCTCTTAACTTATCTGTATCAGTTGCAAATGCAGCTGCTAAAGAAGTAAGAATTGCATTCTTTTTAGAATGGGCAAGTCCAAACCAAGAAGACAAAGTAAAAGGCACTTTTGCAAAAGCTTTTGGTGTTCCGGTTAAATGGACAAACTTTGCAACGGGTGGTGAAATGACTGAAGCTATGATGTCGGGAGATATTGATATCTCTTATTCACAAGGTCTTACTCCATTTGTAAATGCTGCAAACAGTAAAAAACCAATTACTCTAGTTGACGTTTCAATCCTTTACGGGATGAAAGGAACAACTTGTGTAGTATCGAATGCTTCTGGAATTACAAAAGCAAACGCTTCTTCATTAGAGGGTAAAAAAGTTGCAGTTGCTTTAGGAACTATGGCTGATTACGTATTCAGAGAAACAATGAAAGTTGTTGGAGCAGATGCTTCAAAAATGACTATCGTTGACATGGTACCTGAAGATTCAGCAGTTGCTTTAGCTAACGGTGACGTTGCTATGTCATGTTTATTTGGTAAAAAATCAATCGCAACAGCTCTTAAATCAGGTAAATTAATGTTATCTGTTAAAGAAGCTTCTGATAATGGTATCGCTGGTATCGATATTACTTCAGTGACTAATAAATTTATGAAAGAAAACCCAGGTATGGTTAGAACTTTCTTAGAAATTACTCACGAAGCTAATGCTAGATACAAAGCTGGTAAATCAGACATGGGTGTTATCTCTAAAGATGCAACTATGGATGTTAAGTCTACTTCAGATCAAATGGCTAGCTTCGGCTTCCCTTCTGTAGATGAGCAAATGAATGACTACTTTGCTAAAAATGGAATACTTATGAAGTATTTAGCAATTATGGGTGAAATGTTTGCTACATCTGAAAATCCTATGCTTAAGGATTACTCAAAAGTAGTTAACACTAGTTTCCTACCAGGAAATTAATAGTTAAAAAAATTAAAAGGCGCCAATTTTAAGAATTGGTGCCTTTTTTTTAATCAAAATTCTTATATAAAGTTTTCAGTTATGAGTGAGTTAATTTCTCAAAATTTAAATATGATCTTCACGTCTCCCAAGGGAGATACAGTGCACGCACTTAAAGATGTAAATTTTACCCTTAAAAAGGGAGAACTTTTAACGGTTCTTGGTCCTTCAGGTTGTGGAAAAACAACTTTATTAAATATTACAGCAGGATTTCTTAGACCAACTTCGGGCATCATTAGTCTGGGTGGTCATGAAATTAATGGACCTGGTGTTGAAAGAGGTATGGTTTTTCAACAAGGTGCCTTGTTCGAATGGTTAACTGTTGCAGAGAATGTAAACTTCGGCCTGCGTATGAAAAAAGAAGATCCAATTAAAACTGCAAAAAAAGTTGAGGAATGGTTAGATATAGTTGGCTTACAAGGTTTTGGGAATACTCCTACTTATCAACTATCAGGCGGGATGCAGCAAAGAGTTGCCCTAGCAAGATGCTTAATTAACGATCCAGATTTAATTTTAATGGATGAGCCTTTAGGGGCATTAGATGCATTAACCAGAGAAAAAATGCAGGGTTTAGTTTTAAAAATTTGGAAAGAAACAGGTAAAACAATTATTCTAATTACTCACTCTGTTGAAGAAGCACTTTTGTTGGGTGAAAGAGTTTATGTTATGGCTCCTAGACCAGGCCGAATACATAAAGAATATAACCTTCCCTTTGCCACAATGGGCCTAAATCAGGACTTGAGAGAAATAAAAAACCACAAAGACTTTGTTAGTAAAAGAGAAGAAATTCTTACTATGATCTGGGATATGGAAGAAGAAATAATGGGTAAAGATATTTAATATGGCTATTGGTTTTTTAACAATTGGAATTATTATAGCTGTAATTGGAGCTATTCTATATGGAAGAAAATTAGTTAAAACTGAAAAAACTGATGCTGTTTTTGGTAATCCAGAAAGAGCGAAGGGAGGAGCACACTGGGTTGTAGTTGGTGCTAGTTTTCTTATTTTTTCATGGCTTTATTATTCATGGGATATTGCTAAAGCTTTTTACCCAAAGTCTGCAAATGAACTTTGCCAAGTAGGAAAAGTTACAGACTCGTTAATGTCTTTAAAATACCTTTTTCCAATTGATGAGCGACAACACAAAAGTACTGATATTATTGATCGAGAAAACAAGAATATTAAAAAATACTTAATTGAAATAAAAAATCACCCAGAATTAAACAATCAAGATAAAACAATACTATTAGAATTTGTTAATAATGCTAGCCTAACAATTCCATTTTTAACTGATGAAAAATATTTAGAAACTAAAACTAAAATTAAAATTAGAGATTTAACTAATAGAATTACTTGGTTAACAGAAGATTTTCAAAAAGTTTCTTATCCCCCAATAAAAAGTATTGAGGAAGAAAATAAAAGATTAGAAGCTTTAAAAAAACAAAAAGGGTGGGGTTTCACTGGTGAGGAAGTTCCCACATTAGCTGAAACGCCTATGGGATTAAAGTTTGCCGCTTCTGCAATAACCTTAAATGAAATTAGTGATGAATTTTTTGCATTAAGAAATCATAACGCCGCATACACAAAAGCAGTAACAAAGCTAAGAGATGAGATAAAAGCTTATAGAAAAGGACTGCCAGAAGAAAAGGAGGTTGAAACACAATTAGCAAAAGAAATTGATAAACTTGCTAGAAGAATTCAATATGCGAGTATTTTTCCACCTAAAACATTAGATGATATAGAGCAATCTATTATAGAGTTTGATGTGGTGCAAAATAAAGCTCAAGGAAATTTAAAATTCATTGATGCAGTATTTTTTCCTGGTGGAACAATTCTTTCTAGTGGCCCTACTTGTTCAGAGGATGGTCCAGGAAGATGGCTACCAAAACCATCAGATACTTTTAGAATTTTTAAAGATCTTTTAAAACCAAGTGTAGGATTTAAATACGTTCCTTTGATTTGGTATGAAATGATGGATGTTAGTAAAATAGTTGGTTTCATACTTCCAGATTGGATTGCAGATGCTGTGCCAGGTAAATACCCAGTACACAATCAAGATGGAACGGTTACACCAAATTTTAAAAGTAAAATTTTAAATGTCGTGACTGGTGAATTTAAACTTTTCAAAATACCTATCCCTTATGGTCATATATGGGATTCTTTTTTAAGAGTATTTATGGGTTTAACTATAGGAATTTTACTAGGGGTACCGCTAGGCTTATTTATGGGTTTAAATAGATTTGCAAAAGGATTCTTTGATCCAATAGTTGAGCTATACAGACCTGTACCACCATTAGCTTGGGCACCACTTGTTATCACTGTATTTGGAATTGATAACGTTGGAAAAGTTTTCTTATTATTTATGGTTTCTTTTTCAATCATGATCATCTCAGCTAGAGCTGGTGCATCAGGAACACAACTATCTAAAATTCATGCTTCTCACTCTTT
>Ga0307986_10003305_pt1 | contig 11259 bp, 11 predicted proteins | sample EllFjometageno82_FD_203170 | JGI IMG/M metagenome (GOLD analysis project Ga0307986, IMG submission 203170) | Marine microbial communities from Ellis Fjord, Antarctic Ocean - #82 | ecosystem: Environmental > Aquatic > Marine > Unclassified | place: Southern Ocean | collected 2014-10-09
GGGAGCATACCTGAACAAGAAACACGCTGGAACATTTGGTGACATCTCAGCTTTTTCAACTCACCCATTAAAAAACTTAAATGCTTTAGGTGATGGAGGATTTGTCGTTACCAATAATAGAAAATTTTATGAGAAAATAAAACTTTATCGTAATCACGGATTAAAAAGTAGAGATAATGTCGAAATAATCGGAGTTAATTCGAGACTCGATTCATTACAAGCAGAGGTCTTAAGTTTTAGGTTAAAACGATTAAAAAATATAATTTTTAGAAGAAATAATAATATTGAATTATATAAAAAAATTATTAAAACAGAAAAAGTTAAAATTATTCAATCTAAAAAAGGTTTTGTAGATGCCCATGTTATGTTTGTAACTCTTTGTTATAAGCGCGATGAACTACAAAAATTTTTATCAAAAAATAAAATTCAGTCACTAATTTACTACAAAACACCTCTTCATTTACACAAAGCTCTTAAATTTTTAGGCTATAAAAAAGGTGATTTTCCTAATGCTGAAAAATTAACAAAAATGGTTTTATCTTTTCCTCACCATCAACATTTAACAAAAAAAGAAATTTTCCAAGTTGCGGAAAAAATAAATATATTTTATAAAAAACATGAAAATACCATTTAATTATTTACCTCAAGAGTTTAAAAATATAAATTCAATAATTTCTAAATGGAAATTGTTAGCTAAATCTACAGAATTTACTTTAGGACCAGTTGTAAAAAAATTTGAAAATCAATTTGCAAAATATATTGGATCTAAATATTGTATCTCAACAAACAATGGAACCGAATCATTGATTTTATGCCTTAAAGCATTAGGTGTTAAATATGGAGATGAGGTAATAACAGTATCCAATACTTTTTATGCAACTGCTGGAGCCATAGTTGCATGTAGCGCAACACCTATTTTTGTCGATTGTGATTCAAGATATCAGATTAATATAGAGCAAATTGAAAAAAAAATTACAAAAAAAACAAAAGTAATTATTCCTGTTCATTGGGGGGGAGCATCTCCAGATATGTTTAGAATATTAAAGCTTGCTAAAAAATATAAAATTAAGATTGTCGAAGATGCATGTATGGGTATTGGAGGTAAAATTAAAGGTAAGTCGCCCGGTAATTTTGGAGACGTAAATGCTTTTAGTATGCACCCTTTAAAATCACTAAATGTCATGGGAGACGGAGGTATGGTTACAACAAATAATAACAAGATATACAATTGGCTCGAGAAATATAGAAATCACGGAATGATCAATAGAGACAAAATAGAATTTTGGGGGGTAAATAATCGCTTACAACCCTTGCAAGCAATTGTCGCACTCGAGGGATTAAAAAAAATAAACAAAGTAATTAACATAAGAAATACTAACGCTAAAAAGATGGATGAATATTTATCTAAACTTCATCCTAATGTAATTATTCCAAAAAGACCGCATGGTTACAAAGAAACTTTTGCTCTATACATGTGTTTAGTTGAAAAAAGAGATTTACTAAAAAAATACTTAGATAAAAATAATATTGAAACAAAAATTCATTATCCTATTCCACTTAACAGGCAAAAAGCTGCAAAAAATTTAAAATTAAGTCAAAAACAATTTAAAAATGCTAACTACCAATCTTCACGCTTGTTAACATTACCAATACATCAGTTTTTAAAAAGTGAGCAAATAGAGTATATAGCTAAAAAAATAAAAAATTTTTATAATAAATAAAATTTATGAAAAAAAAAGATAGTTTATATGATAACCGGCTAGTTAATAAACCGTGGGGAAATGAGTATGTAGTTTATAGAAATAAAAATAATTTATGCGTAACACTTTTAAAAATTAATTATAATCAATCAACTTCTCTTCACTGCCACCCTCAAAAAAAAAGTGGATTTATCCTTTTAAATGGAAAAGCTTTATTTCAGCTTGGCTTGTGGAAAAAACGCTCTGAGGTTCACATATCTCCTTCAAAACGAATGATTGCGCGAGGCTTATTTCATTCTATTAAGTCTTTATCAAAAGAAGGTTTGTTAGCTCTTGAATTTGAAACCCCGGTAAATAAAAAGGACCTAGTTAGATTTAAAGACAATTACGGCAGAAGCAATAAAGCTTATGAGGGTAAAAAATTTACACAAAGCATAAACTCTAATCATATAAAATTTAAAACCCCTACATTTAAAACTAAACAAATGTATAAATTTGGTAATGTAAAATTAATTTTAGAAGTTCATAAAAATTTTACAAATCTTTTAAAAAATAAGTCAAATACAATTTTTGCTATTTTAAATGGAGCTATATCAGACAATAACGGAAGAAATGTTCTGTCCTATGGTGACATTGTAAGAACAAATGATTTAAAAGTTTTATCTAAAGTCTTTAAAATAAAAAAACAATTAAGCGTAGCTAAAGTAATTAGGGCTTAAAAAAAACATGATAAGATTAGCTGACTTCGTAATAAAATTTTTAGAAAAAAAAGGAATAACAACTGTTTTTACTGTAAGTGGTGGTGGTTCAATTTATTTATGTGACGCTTTATATAAATCAAAAAAAATAAAATATATTTCACATCATCACGAGCAAGCTGCTTCTTTTGCGGCTGAAAGCTATGCAAGAGCAAAAAAAAATGTAGGTTGCTGTTTGGTTACTACCGGACCAGGAGGAACCAATACATTAACAGGAGTGAGCTCAGCATGGATTGATTCTGTGCCAGTAATATTTATTTCTGGTCAAGTTTTTTTAAATCAAACTATAAAAAAAACAAAAAAAAGACAAATAGGTGTTCAAGAAATTAATATAATTGACTTAGTAAAGCCAATCACAAAATTTTCTAAAATGATAACAGATCCAAGTAAAATAAATTATGAGTTAGAGAAAGCTTATAGTGCAAGTATATCAGGAAGACCCGGGCCAGTTTTTATCGATATACCAGCAGATATTCAGAATACAATGGTTGATGAAAAAAAAATATTAAGAAAAAAATTCAAACCTAAAAAAGTTATTTCATCTATTGACTCAAAGGTTGATAGAATAATCAAAAGTCTTAAAAGTTCAAAAAAACCGTTAATACATCTTGGTCATGGCGTTAGACTTTCTAATTCAGAGAATATAGTAAAAAAATTTTTTAACAAATATAATATACCATTTGTTCTCACTTGGAATGCAGATGATATTATCTCTCATGACCATAAAATGTACTCTGGTAGACCGGGTGCTTTTGGAGAAAGAGGATCAAATTTTATTATTCAAAACTGTGATTTCTACTTATCTGTAGGAAGCAGACTACCGTATATGGTGACTGGTTATAATGTAAAAAAATTTGCATCGAGGGCTAAATTTAAAGCAATGGTGGACATTGATTTAAATGAGCTAAAAAAAAACGATTTAAAAATAGATTTAAAAATTAAAAGTGATGCTAAAATTTTTTTAGAAAAACTTTTTCAAAAATTAAAAAAATATAACTCAAATAAAGAATGGTTAGATTACTGTTTTAAAATTAGAAAAAAATATCCAATATTAATTGACAAAATGATAAATGAAAAAAAATATGTTAATTCATATTTTTTTGTTAAAACACTATCAAGATTAACAAAAAAAAGTGATAATATTATAACTGATATGGGTTTCTCTTTTACGACTTCTCATCAAGCATTTAAAATAAAAGATAATCAAAATTTTTACACAAATTCAGGACACGCTCCTATGGGCTGGGGTTTGCCAGCAGCTATTGGAGCATATTATGCTCAAAAAAAAAAATCTAGTGTTATTTGTCTTTCTGGAGAGGGAGGTTTTCAAATGAACATACAAGAACTAGCAACAGTACTGCACAATAAAATACCTTTAAAAATTTTTATTTTTAATAACGGAGGTTATTTAACCATTAAACAAACTCAAATATTAGGATTTAAAGGTCGTATAATGGGCGCCGACAAAAATAGCGGATTATCCTTTCCTAATTACAAAGAAATATCAAAAGCTCACAACATAACTTATAAAAAAATCCTTAATCATAAAAATTTAAATCAAAAAATTAGTAAGATTTTAAAAGATAAAAATTCAGTAATTTGTGAGCTGATTATGAATCCTGATGAAGAACAAATTCCAAAAGCCATTAATAGAAGAAATGCTTCAGGAAAAAGTATTCCAACTGAATTTGAAGACATGTATCCGTTCTTGCCAAGAGATGAATTAAATAGTAATTATTTAGATTAATGAAAAAAGGCATTATTATTTCTGGAAATTTAGCGCAAGATCATGAATTTATTTACCCTTACTATCGTTTATTAGAAGAAGAGTTTGAAGTTGACGTCTGCTTGCTTGAGGGAAAACCTGTAAAAGGTTTTTTAGGTACTGATTTACCTCCTAATAAAAATCATAAAGTTAAAAAAATTGAAGAAGTAAGCCCAGATAACTACGATATTTTAGTATTACCTGGAGGAGTTAAAGCTATGGAGAAAGTGAGACAAAATTTAGAAATTATTAAATTTATTAGTGAATTTGATAAAAAAAAAAAGACTATTGCTTGTATTTGTAGTGGGGCACAATTATTAATTTCAGCAAAGATTGTTAAGGGTAGAAAAATTGCAGGTTATTATAGCATGAAAGATGATTTAATAAATGCTGGAGCAATTTATACAGACTTGCCAGCTGTAGTTGACGAGAATATTATAACAACTGCTCACTATAAAGATATGGGACCATGGATGAAAGCAGTAATCAAAAATTTAAAATAAATTATGCATCATCAATTTTTAGAACTATGGAACGAATTTTTAAAGAAAAGTAAACTTCCTGATGCGTGCACTGGCCATTTTGAAATATCTAATGAAGAGTTTAAATCTCTATTAATTAAATTTGATAGAGCTAAGTCGTTTAAAATTGTAAATAATTTAATGGAAGGCAAAGTATTAATTATTAAAAAAGCTTTTTCAGACAATTTTGTTCAAGATCTTAAGTCAAAAGTTAAAATTTTTTGGACAGAGAGTGAATCGTCTTTTTATCCCATGACAGAAGGATGTCCGGACTTTCATAGAATAATTACACCAGAATTATCAAAAAATTATTCAGTAGGAGCTGTAAGACATTCAACGTATTTTTTCCCATGGAATAATGATCCGTGTAAAATAAACGAAAAAATTTATGAAACATGGAGACTTTTTAAAACTTTTTCAGGTTTGCATCCTAAAGAGTATGAAAAAAACACTCCAAAGAATGGAGCTGTTGATAGGATACAAATAGCTTGCTACCCCCCAGGGCACGGCGGTGTAGAAGTACACGTAGATATAAAGAAGCACAACTTTTTGGCTATATCGTGTTATCTTAGTTCATTAGAAAATAAAGATTTTAGCACAGGTGGCTTTTATTGCGTAGACAAAAATGACAAAAAAATTAATCTTGAAAAAAGTATTAGTTGTGGAGATATTTCTTTATATTGTCCTACAATTAAGCACGGTGTAAGTGCAATTGATGAACATCAGCCAAAAAAAAAAATTAATTGGAATTCTGGTGAAGGTAGATGGTGGATGGGATTATTTACGATGGACTCTAATTTAGTAAAAAATAGATTAACCAGCAAATCTTTAGGAAAACGTCAAAGTGAAAGAATTTAATCTCCTCTCTGACTATTCTAAAAAAAAAGTCAAAAGATTTGTCGGAAAAGGTATTAGGACTATAGATCATAGAATTATTGCCTCTGAAAGGGAAAAATTATTTTTTGATGGAGATCGAAATTGCGGGTATGGAGGCCTAAAATATGACGAAAGATGGAACGGCGTTGCAAAAAAATTAATAGAGAAGTTTAATTTAAAAAATAATTCCAAGATATTACAAATAGCCAGCGAAAAAGGGTTTCTAATATATGAAATACAAAAATTAAATCCAAAAATTAATATTTCAGGAGTCGAAACATCTAATTACGCCATAAGCAAAACAATTAAACCAGTTAGAAAATTTATAAAAAAAGTAAAAACTTTCTCAGAAATTAACTCCATTAAAGGTAAGTTTGACTGTGTTATTGCTTTAGGGGCGATTTATATACACACTTTAAATGACGCAATCCAATTATTGAAAAATATTCAAAGACTATCAAAAGGAAAAAGTTTTATAACTCTAGCAAGCTATGAAACTGAAAAAGAATACTGGATGTTTAAAGACTGGAGTGTTTTAGGAACACTGCTTTTTAAAAAGAAAGAATGGAAAAAAATAATGAAATATGCTGGTTATACAGGGTACTACTCTTTTACAAATTCAAAAAAATTACGACTTAAAAGAAAATAAAAAATTCATAATATATTAAATGAAAATTCTAATTACTGGTGCAAACGGAGAAGTAGGATCAGACTTAGTAAATTTTATGGTTAAAAAAAATCATAAAATCTATGCAACTTATAGAAGTGCTAAAAAAAAAATTTTTAAAAAAAATAAAAATTTAGTTTGGATAAAACATGATTTTTATAAAAAAATTTTAAGAAGACCTAAAGTCGATATAATAATTAATTGTATTGCAGCCCACAGTTTTTCAAAAAAAAAAAATTTTAATGAGTTAGTTAATTCAAATATAATTGCATTAAAAAATTTAATAGAATATGCTAAGAATAATAAAACAAAATTTATTTTTAATTTATCTACAGTTTCTATTTATGGAAAAATAGAAAACTCCCATCTCACAGAAGATTACGTTCCCAAGAGACAAGATGATTTAGGTTTAACCAAATATTTTGGAGAATTATTATTATTTAATGCTTCTATAAACTACATAAATATTAGACTGCCCGGAGTTTTAACGTCAAGTCAGAACTTTAGCAGACCCTGGATTAAAACAACTATAAAAAAAATTAAAAACAACAAATCTCTCAATCTTTTTAATTACAAAAGTAAATTTAATAATTTAATTGACACTCATGAGATTGTTAACTTTATAGAATTCTTTTTGAAAAAAAAATTATTTAAAAAAAAAATTAAAAAAACATTTAATTTGGCTGCATCAAAGCCGATAACTATGGAAAAAATAATTAAGATGATAAAAAAATATTATTTATCTACCAGCAAAGAAATTATAAGAAAAAATCCATCAAAAAGTTATACTATTGATGTAAGTAAAATTTATAAGAATTATGGTTTTTATCCCTCAACTACAAAAAATATTTTGAAGAGAAATCTTTTATAAAAACTTTAATGATCAATTTCAAACAAACTTCAATGAGAAAATTTTTTATTTTATTTTTTTTAATTTTTACACCAATAATATATTTATTTATTCGTTTAATAGAAAAAAAATATATTATTAGATTTGGGATATTTGACGTCTCTAGAATTGGGTATTTCGCAGCTGCAAGTGAATTATACCTGTGTAATAAAAAAACTCAAAAAAAAAAAAATTTTATTGATATTTTTGCGTTTGAAAAACCAATTTGTAATAATTTTTTTTTATCGATTGTTAAACGTAAAATTAAATTTTATTCCTTTTATTTTGTAAAAAGCAATGTTCAGTTTATAAAACTAATTAATCAGATATTCGACTTAGGAAAAAAGAACTTACTAACCGAATCTGATATATCACCATGTTTTGACAGAGATATTTATAATTTTTACGACAAATTGAATAAACAAATTTCACTAACAAAAAATGAACTAAATAAAGGATATGAATTACTAAAAAAAATTGGAATTAAAAAAAAAGACAAAATTGTATGTTTGATTGTAAGAGATAATTCCTACTTAAAAAAAAAATTTCCGGATAGAGATTTTTCTTATCATGATTACAGAGATTGTGATGTTGAAAATTTTAAAGAAACTTGCCACTATTTATCTAACAAAGGTTATGTCGTTTTTAGAATGGGCGAAGTGGCAAATAAGAAAATTTCTTTTTCATCAGATCGGATTATTGACTATCCATTTTCAAAAATTAGATCAAATTTTATGGATATTTTTATAGCATATATATGCAACTTTAGTATCTCAACAGGCACTGGATATGACGCACTTCCAGCTATATTTAGAAAACCAACCCTTTATACAAATGTTATACCTGTCGGATGCGTGATGTCATTTTCAAAAAAAAATACATATCTATTTAAGAAATGTTATTCTAAGTTAAACAAATCACCAATATCTTTAAGTAAAATTTTTGATTTAAATTTACAGTTAGCAGATACTTCACAGGAATTTAAAAAAAAAAATATAGATTTAATTGAAAATAACTCAAATGAAATTTTACAAGCAATTAAAGATAAACTTAAAACATTTAATTCAAAAAATAAAAAAATGTCACTAAGCAAAAATCAAAAATTATTTTGGAAAAAATTCATAAATTTAGTTTCATATTCTAAATTTATTAATAAATATATTTTAACAGAGAGAGATTTATCATCAAAAAGTTTAATAAAATCAACAAAAAAACCCTCTAAACAATTTATTGAGAAAAACAAAAAATATTATGGTGGTTTTAAAGGTAAAGTTGCAAATTCTTTTTTGGAAAAGAATATGCACTTTTTAAAATAAACTTAGAAATAAAATTATGAGAGTAAATCAAAAAAGTTATTCAAAATTAAGAAAAAAAAAAATAGCTATCCTAGGCTTAGGATACGTTGGTTTACCTTTAGCTCTTGAGTTTGGTAAAAAATTTGAAACTTTAGGCTTTGATATAAGCAATGAAAGAATAAAAGAATTACGCTTTAAAAAAGATATTAATTCATTATCAAGTAAAAAAGACTTTTTGCAGTCTAAAAAAATTTCTTTTACATCAACTGAAAAAAATTTATTAGATTGTAATATTTTTATTATTACTGTTCCAACGCCAGTAAAAAAAAACAAAAACCCAGACTTAAGTTATTTAACAAAAGCAACTAAAACTGTCGCTAAATATTTGAAAATTAATGATTTTGTAATCTATGAGTCTACAGTTTACCCAGGATTAACCGAGGAGCATTGCATTCCAATATTAGAAAAACTATCAAAATTGAGATTAAATTTAGATTTTTTTGTTGGATATAGCCCCGAAAGAATTAACCCTGGAGACGGCAAATCAATAAAAAATATTAACAAGGTAGTAAGTGGGAGTACACCAAAATCAACTGCTTTTATCTACAGATTGTACAAAAGCATTATTAAAGCACAAGTATTTAAAGCAAAAAGTATCAAAGTTGCAGAAGCTTCAAAAATTATAGAAAATGCTCAGAGAGATATAAATATTTCTTTTATGAATGAATTAAGTTTAATTTTTAAAAAATTAAATATTAATACACAAGATGTTTTAGACGCTGCAAAAACAAAATGGAATTTTTTAGATTTTAAACCTGGTTTAGTAGGCGGACATTGCATCTCAGTTGACCCCTATTATTTGACTTATAAAGCTAAACAACATCATTATTCACCAAAGGTCATTCTCTCTGGCAGAGATATTAATAATAATATGGGCTATTTCATAGCCAAAGTTTTATTAAAAAAATTAAAAAAAAATAATTTAAAATTTTCAAAGTGCACTGTGGGTATTTTGGGAATAACTTATAAAGAAAATAGTAATGACATTAGAGATAGTAAAGTCTTAGATATAATTAAAGTAATTAAAAAATCAAAAATTAAACTACGTATTTATGACCCTATAGCAAATCAAAATGAATTTAAAAAATATTTTCCAGATTTAAAAATAAAAAAAATTAAAGAAAAATTAGATGCACTGATTATAGCTGTACCGCATAAAGAATTTTTAAAATTAAACTATTTAAAATTAACAAAATTATTGAAAAATAATAATTCTATTATTATTGATATTAAATCAATTCTTTCAGAAAAAAAAATTAAGAATAAGTATGATTATTGGAGCTTATAAGTGCTTTGCATAATACAGGCTAGGTGTTCGTCGAAAAGATTACCGGGCAAGGTCTTAAAAAAAATTAGTGGACTCAGTATTCTCGAAAGAGTTTTTAATCAGGTAAAAAAGTCTAAAAAAATTAAGAGAATAATTATTGCAACCTCAAATCATAAAACAGATAAAAAAATAATTAAATTTTGTAAAATCAAAAATATCAATTGCTTTGTGGGTCCATTAAATGACGTTTTTAAAAGATTTTATTTGATTGCTAAAAATCAAAATTATAAATCATTTGTAAGAGTTTCAGCGGACAGTCCATTTGTAGATCCAAAATTAATTGATAGAGCTGTAACGATTTATAATAAAAAAAATTATGATATAGTCACAAATATATTTCCAAGAACTTTTCCAAAAGGTTTTTCTGTTGAAGTCATTCGTTCTAAAATAATATTAAATTCTATAACTAAAATAAAAAAAAAAATCCATAAAGAGCATTTGACATCCTATTTTTATAAAAACTACAAAAAATATAAAATTAAAAATTTATCCAATAATGTTAATTATAATAATTTGAACTTTAGTATAGATAGTAAAGACGATTTCATTAAAGCAAAAAAAATTATAAAAATTATTAGAAATAAAGACTTTACTTTAAATGATATTTTGAAAGTTTCTCAAAAATTAATATAAAATTTTTAGTAAATAAAAAAATATTTTATTTTAATACAATGGTAATAATATAAAAATTAAGAATTTGTTCGGTTCCTACTGTAACTTGATTTCTACCTTCATTTTTATAAGTCCAGGCTCTTAATGGTTTTCTTATGTTTTTTTTAATACCAAAAGGCATTTCAAATTTTTTAAAAGATAATTTTTTAACTCTAGTATTTATTAGAATATTTTCTACCCAGTATTTTTTTGAAAAACTATTAAAGGCTGAATACCATCTTTTATCAACAGAGTTATAGTTTTGATATTTAGTCAATATATTTAAGCCATGCTCATTGATGTTATTGAAAATAATGATTTGACCTTTGTTTTTAGTTACACTTATTATTTTATTGAGAATTTTTAGCGGATTATCAAAAATAGATAAAACACCTAAACAAGTGCAAATATCAAATTTATTTGTAAAAGGTATTTTTTTTTCAATATTTGCTATTTTAAAATTGCCCTCACGAACCTTTTTTTTTGCCAATGATATTAATTTTCTTGAAAAGTCTACACCGTAAAGTTTGAAATTTACTTTTTCAAATAGTTTTAAGAAATCACCAGACGCACAACCAATATCTAATAAAGAATTTTTTTTTTTAGTTTTTAAGGATTTATATATTATTTTGAAATATTCTTTAGTATTGGGTTTGAAATAATTTTTATCAGCAACTGAGTATAGATTTTTATTTTTTTTCACAGATTATAGTATATTTAGTTTGTTTACTTTTATTATTTAATAATTTT
>Ga0307986_10003308_pt1 | contig 11253 bp, 7 predicted proteins | sample EllFjometageno82_FD_203170 | JGI IMG/M metagenome (GOLD analysis project Ga0307986, IMG submission 203170) | Marine microbial communities from Ellis Fjord, Antarctic Ocean - #82 | ecosystem: Environmental > Aquatic > Marine > Unclassified | place: Southern Ocean | collected 2014-10-09
TTTGTTGGATAGTCGTTTCAAAATTTATTAATGAAAAATTTGACGAAGTTAAAGGTGATAAATGGATTGCATTTTGGCGTAACTCAGTTTGGGTAACATCTGGTTGGTTGTGGTGGGTTTGGTTGTCACATGATGTTGCAAACATTGCTGTATACTTGCCAAGACAATTAGATATTTCATTGCTTTTAATTGTATTGGCCTATTTTACAGCATTACTTTTTTATATCTTCTACATTCAAGGTGGACCCATTCAAAAAGTAGTCTTAGATAAAACTGGAACTAGATATGCGCGTTCTGCAACAATCATTAACGTAATATATGCAGCAGTACTATATTACTTTAAAGAGTTGAATGATCTTCCAATGTCAACTACTTGGGTGTTTGTTGGCTTGTTGTGTGGAAGAGAATTAGCAATTTCTACTATGAATAAAGACTATAAATTTAAATATGTATTTCCATTAATCGGAAAAGACTTTGTAAAAATGATATTTGGTTTGAGTGTTTCGGTAGCAATTGTGTTAGCAATTCACTACTTCATAATACCAAGAGGATTATATTAAGATTATCTTTTTCTCTTACGTGTAGGTTTTGTTCTCTTGATTTTAGATCTTGCAACAAGACCTACGCTTATAGCTCTTAAACCTAGAAGAAGAACTATCCCCAGAATCACAGCTATTAAAATGTTAAATAGAATAATCATAATTTATTTATTATTTACTATATCATAATATCTGTTGGTGCGCCTGCTAGGATTTGAACCCAGAGCCTCCTGGTCCGTAGCCAAGCGCTCTATCCAGTTGAGCTACAGGCGCAAATATTAAATTTTAAATAATAATTTGCTAAAATGTTAATTAATTATACTTCAGAAAACAATTAATAAATGATTATAAGTCTTAATTATTCAGATTAACTTAATTAAGTTTAAAAACGCTGTTATTTAAATATTTTATATAGTTAATAGCTGTTTTATAGGCTTTTTTTTAAATTTTTGTTGTTTATAGTTAACTCTATATTTTATAAGTTGCCTTAAAATTATGTCGCAAAATATATCTGTTCCTGACATTGGTGATTTTGACAGTGTTGAAATTATTGAAGTATTAGTTAAAGTTGGAGATCAAGTTAGTAAAGATGATCCTATCGTCACCCTAGAGAGTGATAAATCAAGTGTTGAAGTTCCTTCTCCAATAGCTGGTAAAATTACCGAACTTAATATTAAAGTAGGAGATAAAGTCTCTAAAGGTAGCTTACTTGCCAAACTAGAGGGTGCGCCATCTAGCGATGAAAGAAGTAAAGCTGAGAAAGATGATTCTGAAAGTAGCACGGAAGATAAGCGAGATAATTCTGAGAGTAACAAAGAAGCTTCAGAAAAAAGATATTCAAAAAGCGTTAACATAATAAAAAACAAAAATAAAATTTTTGCTTCTTCTTCTTCTGCAGATGGTGATATTGACCCTCTAGAAACAAACGAATGGATAGAGTCTTTAAATGCTGTCATAGAAAATGACGGTCCATCAAGAGCTAGCTATCTTTTAAACAAAGTTGTGTCCGAAGCCTATACTGCCGGACTTGTTTTACCCGATACAAGAACTACACCTTATATAAATACTATTCCCACTGAACTTGAGGCTAAATCACCAGGTGATCAAAATATAGAAAAAAAAATACGTGCTTATATTAGATGGAATGCAGCTGCTATGGTTGTTAGAGCAAATAAAATTAGCAGTGAACTAGGTGGCCATATTGGAACATTTGCATCTGCAGCAACCTTATATGACGTAGGTATGAATCATTTTTGGAGAGCAAAAAATAAAGATTTTGGTGGAGATTTAATTTATTTTCAAGGTCATTCTGCTCCTGGTATGTATGCACGTGCTTTTCTTGAAGGTAGGCTTTCAGATAAACAATTAAATAGATTTAGACAAGAGGTCAATCCTGGTGGTCTTTCTTCTTACCCTCATCCTTGGCTTATGCCAAAATTTTGGCAATTTCCAACTGTGTCAATGGGATTAGGGCCTATTATGGGAATCTACCAAGCAAGATTTTTAAAATATTTAATCAATAGAGGTCTACTAAAAGATGAGGGTAGAAAAATATGGGTTTTTCTAGGTGATGGTGAAACGGATGAACCGGAGTCATTAGGTGCTATTAGTTTAGCAGCCAGGGAAAAGTTAGATAATTTAATTTTTGTAATTAATTGTAATCTTCAAAGACTTGATGGCCCTGTAAGAGGAAATGGTAAAATTATTCAAGAACTAGAAGGTAGTTTTAGAGGCGCCGGATGGAATGTTTTAAAAGTCATATGGGGATCTTATTGGGACCCTCTTTTGAAAGCTGACAAAACTGGACTACTAATGAAACGTATGAATGAAGTTGTAGATGGAGAATATCAAGCAATGAAGGCCAAAGGAGGAGCTTATGTAAGAGAAAAATTTTTTGGTAAATATCCTGAATTAAAAAAATTAGTTTCTTCTATGACAGATAACGATATTTGGAAGTTAAATAGGGGTGGTCACGATCCACACAAAGTCTATGCTGCTTATCATGCTGCTGTGCGTCACCAAGGTTCTCCGACTGTAGTTATTGCTAAAACCGTAAAAGGCTATGGAATGGGTAAATCTGGTGAAAGTATAAATACAACACATCAACAAAAAAAATTAGATGAAAAAGATTTATTATATTACAGAGACCGGTTTAACGTACCTCTAACTGATGAGCAGGTAAAAAATATTGAATATTACAAGCCTGCTGAAAATTCTGAAGAAATAAAGTATTTAATAGAAAGACGAAAGCAACTTGGAGGGTTTATTCCCGAAAGATCTTCTCTTGCAGTGCCTATCAAAGCGCCACCTAAAGATATTTTTGAAAGTTTTATGAAATCAACTGGTGACAAAGAAATGTCTACAACTATGGCTCTTGTTCGAATGCTGACTAATCTTCTTAGAGACAAAAATGTTGCACCGAGATTAGTTCCAATTATTCCAGATGAAGCAAGAACTTTTGGAATGGAAGGTTTTTTTAGAAAAATAGGAATTTATGCGCATGAAGGACAAAAATATGAGCCTGAAGACTCTGAACAACTAAGTTCTTACAAAGAAACCAAAAGTGGCCAAGTATTAGAAGAGGGAATTACAGAAGCAGGAGCTATGTCTTCTTGGATTGCTGCTGCAACTGCCTATACCAACCATGATATAGAAATGATTCCAGTTTATATTTTTTATTCGATGTTTGGCTTTCAAAGAGTTGGTGATTTTGCCTGGGCAGCAGGAGATGCACAAGCTAGAGGTTTTTTAATAGGAGCTACGGCAGGAAGAACGACGCTCGCAGGCGAAGGCTTACAGCATCAAGATGGTCATAGTCATATTTTAGCTTCTATGATTCCTAATTGTGTTTCTTACGACCCAACCTTCTCTTATGAGATGGCGGTAATTTTTAGAGAAGGTCTTAGAAGAATGCATGAAAAAAATGAAAATGTTTTTTATTACATTACAGCAATGAACGAGAATTACTCTCACCCTGAAAAGCCAGAAGGAGCTGATGAAGGAATTTTAAAAGGAATGTATTTATTTAAGGAGTATAAGAATAAAGGAAAAATTAAAATTCAATTGTTGGGTTCTGGTACAATATTGAGAGAAGCTATAGCGGCAGCTAAAGTACTATCCGAGGAATATAATGTGGATTCTGATATTTGGAGCGTTACTAGTTTCACTGAATTAAGAAAAAATGGAATGGAAATCGAAAGAAAGAATCTTTTAAACCCAGATAGTAAAAAAGAAAAAAGCTACATTGAAAAATGCCTGGAAAAAAGAGATGGTCCAATTATAGCTGTTACAGACTATGTTAGATCATACTCTGATCAAATCAGACCTTATACCGACAAATCTTTTTACTCGCTAGGGACAGATGGCTTTGGAAGAAGTGATACTAGAAAAAATTTAAGAAAATTTTTTGAGGTAGATAAAGAACATATAATTGCTTATACACTTAGTGCCTTAGCAAAGGAACAATTATTAGGTTCTGAAAGTGCGGAGAAGGCTTTCAGAAAATACAATATTGATAAAAAAAAAGCATTTCCTACAAAATTATAATTATGGCAGAGAAAAAAATTACTGTTCCAAATATAGGTGATTTTAAAGAGGTAGAGGTGATTGAAGTCTTGGTAAAAGAGGGCCAAGAAATCAAAAAAGATGAATCAGTTATCACATTAGAAAGTGATAAATCATCTGTAGAGGTGCCTTCTAGTTTTGATGGAATAATAAAAAAAATTAATATTAAAGTAGGAGATAAAGTCTCTGAAGGAACTACTATTTTATTACTAGATGGGGAAGAAAGTAGTGAAGAGAAAATTCAATTAGTCTCTAAAAGTCAAGATGATAAAATTGAAAATAAAAATGAAATTATAGATTTTCTTAAAAATAAAAAAATTCCTCTACCTTCTTCAGTTACACTAGACAAGTTAAAGCCAGCTAGTCCAAGTGTAAGAAAATTTATTAGAGAATTAGGAGCAGATATTTCAAAAATACCAGGTTCTGAAAGATCTGGAAGAATAATTAAAGATGATGTTAAAGATTATATAAAAGATAAACTAACAGAAATTCCAAACTTGGCGACTAAAGAGAAAATAAGTTTGAAAAATGAATACGCTCACAATGAGTTTGGTGAAATCGAACTAAAAGATATTCCAAGAGTAAAAAGGCTCTCTGGTCCTCATCTTGTTAAGTCTTGGACAGAAATTCCACATGTTACCCAACATGAAGAAGTAGACATTACGGAAATGGAGCATTTTAGAAGCTCTCTTAAAGATTTATATACTGGACAAAAAATATCTATCACTCCATTAGCTTTTATTATGAGAGCAATGGTAAATGGTCTTAAAGCGTATCCAAACTTTAATGCTTCGATAGATTTTTTAAATGGAAAAGTTACATATAAAAAATATTTTCATATTGGTGTGGCTGTTGATACACCTCACGGTTTAATGGTTCCAAAAATCAGAGATGTAGACAAATTAGACATAAAAGAAATAAGCAATAAACTTAGAAGTGTTAGTAAATTATGTAAAGATCTAAAAATTGATAAAAAAGAATTTTTTGGAGGATCGATGACAATTTCTAGTTTAGGAGGTATTGGAGGGACCTTTTTTACACCTATAATAAATCCTCCTGAATTATCCATACTAGGTGTTGGTAAATCTTATGACAAGGTAATTAAAAAAGACGGTAAATTTACGACCAGGAAAATATTACCAATATCATTATCTTATGATCATAGGTTTATTGATGGTGCAGAAGGAGCAAAATTTTGTGTTCACTTGAGCAAAAGTTTAGGAAAAGACTTTGCGTTCAAACTTGCTGTTTGATCAAATTTACAATATTCACACTTTGTGAATAAAAATATTTTTTCTCTCATTTGTGCAATCGTAACTTCAATTTTATGGGGTTCTGCTTTTGTAGCTCAAGATATGGGCATGGATTTTAATGGTCCTCATACCTTTAATGTTGGTAGATTTTTAGTTGGATTTCTAACCTTACTGCCTTTTTTCATATTTTTTGAACTTAAAGAAATAAAAAATAAAAAAATTAATAATAAAAAAACTTTATCTTATTTAATTATCTTGGGATTCATACTTGGTGTAGGTCAGGCATTACAACAAATTTCACTTATATATACTGACGTGGCAAACACTGGCGTTTTTACTGTCATGTATGTGCTAATAGTTCCTTTTATATCTTATTTTATTTTTTCAAAAAAAATTCATTGGTCTATATGGCCTGCTGTTTTATTTTGTGTAATAGGTGGATTACTTTTAAGTGAATTAAAAAATATTTCTGTTAGATACGGAGATACGCTCGGAATATTAAGTGCATTTTGCTGGGCACTACATATAATATATATCAGTAAAACAATTAAATTTTTTAACTTCCCAATCACTATAGCAATGTCGCAATGCCTGGTTGCATTTTTATTTACGCTACTACCGATGCTTATTTTTGAAAACCCATCATTCAATAATATATTTAAAGATGCATATGAAATACTTTATGTTGGAATTTTATCTAGTGGTTTGGCTTTTTTGCTTCAAACGTACAGTTTACAAAATTTAACTCCAGCTCCAGCCGCGATTATATTTTCTCTTGAAGGTGTATTTGCAGCAATTTTTGCATGGTTAATTTTAGATCAATTTTTAAATGAAATTAAAATATTAGGAATTATTTTAATATTATTAGCAGTAATATTCTCACAAATTATACCAATTTATGATAAGAAAAATTATGGACGAAACTAATACAGGGTTTATGAAATATAATGGTGGCCTATCTTTAAAAAAGATAGATGATCTTAACTATGAATTTGAAGTTGAGGTAAAAGAGTTTCACTTAAATACTGGTAAAATAGCCCATGGAGGTTTTTTGTCCACAATAGCCGATACGGGAATGGGTACTGCTGCACATCAAACTTTTGGAAATAAAAGATGTGTAACAATTAGCTTAGATATAAAATTTATTTCTGCAGCTTTCCTGGGGCAAATACTAAAAGGTAAAGTTAGAATATTAAAAAAAACAAAAACTTTAGTTTTTATTAGTTGTGAAATCACTAACCAGAATACCTCTATAGTCTTCTCTTCAGGAGTGTGGAAAATAATATAGAAATAAGTTAAAATTTATGAATAAGTTTCTATGGAAGCCATCTATTCAAAAGGTTCAAAGCTCAAATTTACAAGATTTTTCTAAGTTTATTAATTTTAAATCAGGTAATAACTTTAAAAAACTTTGGGAATGGAGTGTTTCTAATCCTGATATTTTTTGGTCAAAATTTTGGGATTATTCAGGAATAATTGGAGACAAAGGAAAAAAAATAATTGAAAAAAATAAAGTTTTTAACAAAACTAAATTTTTTCCTGATTCTAGAATAAACTATGCAGAGAATATACTAAAAAAAAGAAATAATGAAATTTCAATAAATTTTTTATCTGAAAGTGGTTTTGAAGAAAATATTACATGGAAAATGTTATACGAAAAAGTCTGCAAGTTTTCTTCCTACTTAAAATTATTAAATCTAAAAAAGGGTGATCGTGTAGCTGCTTATGTGCCAAATAAAATTGAGTCAGTTGTTAGTTTTTTAGCTTGCGCTAAAAATGGAATTATTTGGTCATCATGTTCTCCAGATTTTGGAACACAAGGTGTTATTGATAGATTTAAACAAATTAAACCTAAAGTATTAATTACAAGTGATTACTATTTTTATAATGGAAAAAAAATTAGTATATTAGAAAAAGTGGACGATATATTAAGTCATATAACTTCTATTAAAAAAATTATTGTCTTTCCATACAATCAAAATGAAAAAATAATTTCTAAAAAATATATAAATTTTGAAGATGCATTAAGTAAATCTAATTTTGACGAAACTTTTGAGAGATTTGAATTCAATCATCCAATTTATATCCTTTATTCAAGTGGTACTACTGGTAAACCCAAATGTATTACTCATGGGACTGGCAACGTTTTAATTGAACACAATAAAGAGTTCATACTTCATTGTGATGTTAACGATAATGATAAATTGTTTTATTACACTACAACAGGCTGGATGATGTGGAATTGGCTAGTTAGTGGTCTTGCTACTGGATCTTCAATTTTTTTATTTGATGGTGCTCCTACTTACCCAAAAATAAATATTCTTCTAGAACATTCTCAAAATAAAAAAATTAATCTATTTGGTGTAAGTGCAAAATATATTAACCACCTTAAAAATGAAAAATTTAATAGTGATGGTTTAGATTTAAACTCAATAAAAATTATTGCGTCAACTGGTTCACCTCTTGCCGAGGAAAGTTTTAAATACATATACAATAGTATTAAAAAAGATGTACACCTGACCTCCATTGCTGGTGGTACAGATATGGTGGGTTGTTTAGTTTTGGGAAATCTATATTCAGCTGTTTACAAGGGAGAAATTCAAGGTCAAAGCTTAGGTATTGATGTTGATGTGTTTAAAGATAATGGAACCAGTACTAAGGATGGTGAAAAAGGTGAGCTTGTAGTAAAGCAACCCTTCCCTTCAATGCCTGTTAAGTTTTGGGGAGATGATACAGGAGAGAAGTACCACAATGCATATTTTAACAAGTTTAAAAATATTTGGCACCATGGAGATTTTGTAGAACGAACTCCAAATAATGGATTTATTATGAGAGGTAGATCGGACGCTACTCTTAATCCAGGTGGCGTAAGAATTGGAACATCAGAGATTTATCAGCAAGTAGAAGATATTGAATATATAACCGAAGGTTTAGTGGTTGGACAAGATTATAACGATGATGTCAGAATTATTTTATTTGTAACTACAAAGAATAATCAAGAATTAAATGAAGAAAAAATTAAATCAATAAAATCAAAAATAAGAAAGAACTGTTCACCTAAGCATGTCCCGTCGTTAGTCATAAAAGTACCTGCTATTCCAAGAACAAAAAGTGGCAAAATTGTTGAGCTTACTGTAAAAAAATTAATTCATGGAGAAAATATAAATAATAAAGAAGCGATTGCTAACCCTGAAGCATTAAAATATTTTAAAAATTTACCTCAACTTAAATAGAAGTGGATCCAATTTTATTTCTAAAAATAATTTTGACAATTTTTGTGCAGCATTGAATGTAGTTCTATAAGTTTAGCAAAGCTTCTATTATAGCCTCCTCCGAGAACACCACATAAAGGAATTTTTTTAGAGTAAAAACTCTCTATTACCATTTGATCTCTTTTATTAATGCCATCATCTGATATTTTTAGTTTGCCTAATCTATCGTCAAAATGAATATCAACTCCAGCAATGTAGAATACAAAATCATAAAAATTCTCATTTAATTTCTTAAGGTTTTCGTTAAGAATATTTAAATATTCTTTATCTTCCATATTGTCTTTAAGCTCAACATCAATATCGCTTTTAGATTTTTTTGCTGGATAGTTGGATTCACAATGCATGCTAAAAGTAAGAACGTTCCGGTCATTTTTGAATATTTCTGAGTTTCCATTACCTTGATGTACATCTAGATCAACAATAAGTATTTTTTTAGCATAGCCTTTATTTTTTAGATAGTTGGCTGCAACTGCAACATCATTAAAAACACAATAACCGGCTCCACAATCAAAATCAGCATGATGGCTACCGCCAGCAGTATTACATGCCAATTTGTAATCTAAAGCAAGTTTACTCGCCAAAACAGTGCCGCCGGTTGCAACAAAAGATCTCCTCACAACGCTATCATTAATTGGAAAACCTATTTTTTTTTGAAGCTTGCTGTCTAAAGTTTTATTTTTATTATGGTTTATGTATTTTAGAGAGTGTGAGGTTTTCATCGTATTTATAGAACACTCTTTAGGAATATAAAAATTTTTAACTATTTCAGATTTTAATAGATTCTCTGCCAGGGCACCAAATTTTTTGATTGGAAATTTGTTGTCATCGTTTATTTTAGCAACGTAGTCAGGATGATTAACAATTGGTAATTCCATTCGAGAATAGTATTTTATCTTTCGATACACATAGCGATACCCATGCCGCCACCTATACATAGAGTAGCTAAACCTTTGTGCATATCTCTTTTAATCATTTCGTGTATTAAAGTTACAAGTATTCTAGTTCCTGAAGCACCTATAGGGTGTCCAAGAGCAATAGCACCACCATTAACATTTACTTTTTCTTCTGGTATTGAGAGTGTTTTTAAAACAGCAATACTCTGAGCTGCAAATGCTTCATTAACCTCAAAAAGATCTACATCTTTAACTGACCAGCCAGCAAGATCTAAAGCTTTTTTAGCAGAAGGAATTGGACCGGTTCCCATTAAGGCTGGATCTACTCCACAGCTTGCCCAAGATTTAATTGATACCAATTTATCTAATCCTCTTCTATCCGCCTCTTTATTTGACATCAAAGTTACTGCAGCAGCACCATCATTAATACCTGAAGCATTTCCTGCTGTAACAGATCCATCTTTTTGGAAAACTGGTTTTAATCTTGTTAATGCCTCTAAAGTAATCCCTTCTCTAGGATGTTCATCTTTATTAAAATCTACTTCAGCTTTTTTTAATTTAATTTTAAAATTTGATATTTCATCTTTAAATTTATTTTCTTTTTGAGCCTTCAAAGCTTTTTCTTGTGAGTTAAAAGCAAATTTATCTTGTTGATCTCTTGTCACTTGAAATTTTGTTGCTACATTTTCAGCTGTAGTACCCATGTGATATCCATGAAAAGCATCCCATAGTCCGTCTTTAATCATGGTATCTATTACTTTTGCATCACCTAATTTTTTACCATCTCTTAAGTGAATTGCATGTGGTGCTAGAGACATATTTTCTTGTCCACCTGCTATTATAATATTTGAATCTGCAGACATAATGCTTTGAAATCCTGAAACTACAGATCTAATTCCAGATCCACATACTTGATTTACAATGTAAGCAGGTTTTTCTTTTGGAATTCCAGCGTTAATTGAAGCTTGTCTTGCAGGATTTTGGCCTGTACCGCCAGTAAGAACTTGACCCATAACAACTTCATCAATGTCACCTGGTTTTAGCTTTGATCTTTTAATTGACTCAGAAATAACAGAAGAGCCTAGTTCATTTGCGGGTATATTTTTTAATGACTTACCAAGAGAACCTACTGCAGTTCTTGTTGCTGATGTTATTACTACTGAGTTTATCATAGCTTAATATACAAATTTAAATGCATAAATTACAGTGTTTTAATTCTCTTCTCTTTTATAGTTGAAATAGCCAAAACCAAAAAGGAATAACAACGCAAAAGGATAGACTATTGCTTTGTTGGGTCTTTCTAGATTTTCAACTTTAAAATTGCTAATTATATCTCCTATTTCAATTCCTGATTTTTTAGCTAAACCGTCCCATCTAACTTTATTAATGATTATTTTATTATTTTCTTCAGTTAGATCTATTCCATAATCTTGAATGTTAAAATTTTGATTAAAACTTTTTTTATTAATGACAAATAATTTATATCTATCTCCATATTCTGATGGTCGAGTTACTTTAATGTGTACTTCACGATTTGCCTCTAAAGATAATGGTACAATTTTTTCAACAGATAATTGTTGTTGTTCAAATTTAGGATAAAATTTATTAAGAACTGCTTCAGGTGCTAAGAGTGACAATGAAATAAATAAAAAAACAATTATTTCATACCATCTTAATTTACTAATAAACCATCCTTGAGTAGCAGAAGTAAATACTAATATCCCTACTAAAG
>Ga0307986_10003310_pt1 | contig 11248 bp, 9 predicted proteins | sample EllFjometageno82_FD_203170 | JGI IMG/M metagenome (GOLD analysis project Ga0307986, IMG submission 203170) | Marine microbial communities from Ellis Fjord, Antarctic Ocean - #82 | ecosystem: Environmental > Aquatic > Marine > Unclassified | place: Southern Ocean | collected 2014-10-09
CAAAAACTTTTGATGCTATCGGCTTTAAGAAAGCAAGAATGAATGCCTGTGGTTATTCACTAGGTTCAACTTTTTCTCCAAATTGGATGGACTGGCCAATGTTATACACAGGAAATCCGTACGTCATAACACCTGGTAACGTGTTCTTTATGCACATGATATTGATGGATTCAGACAATGAATTAGCCATGAATTTAGGAGAAACGTATCTTGTAACCGAGAATGGTAACGAGAGATTAGGGAAACAAAAGTTGGATTTAGTAACATTATAAAGTAACAAATATAATAATAATGACTAACTATATTCTTTTATACTGTTCTGCATTAATTATATCATTCTCTATTTTGGGTTACGGTTTTTTATTATCTAAAATTATCAACAAAAATCTTTTGGCTTTTAATCTAGGTTATCAAGGTTTATTGGGAATTTTGTTTTTGACAACAATTTCATATTTAACAATTTTTTTTTTTAAACATGACTATATACATAATATAATTATTCATATTATAGGAATATCATCTTTTATCTTTTATATAAAAAGTAAGAAAAATTATTTTAAGCTAAAAAGATTTATAATACTTTTTTCAATATTGTTTATTGGTCTATTAATTATTAGAAATCATGATGACTTCAATTATTACCATTTAACATACTCCTTAGGATTAACTGAAAATAAAATTTTTATGGGGTTGGGTCAATTTCAGCATGGATACAAACATCACTCCTCATTATTTTTCTTTAATTCTATAATTTTTTTACCTTATATTAAATATTACCTATTTCATTCCTTAGGTTGGTTCACTTTAGTGTTTATAAATTATTTAATTTTAGATTTTTTGTTATTTAATAAAACTAAAGAATTAAAATTTGAGTATTTTTTTTATTTGTTTTTAATCTTATTTATTAATGTCAAATTTAGTAGAATTGGTGGCTATGGAACTGACTTATCTAGTCAAATGATACTAATGACTATTTTTCCATTAATTTACTCTACATTGCAGCTTGATATTAAAAATCCATTATTTAAATCAAATTTTTTAATGATTGTCTTAATAATTACATATACCGTAACACTTAAATCATTTTTTATACTTAATTTTCTTTTTTTAGTGCCTTTTTTATTTCTATATGATTATAGAAAATTATTAAATCTTGCTATTTTTAATAGTGCTTTTGCTTTTTCAATAATTACTATTTTTTTACTTCTATCTATAAACCTTGCTTATACTGGCTGTGCAATTTATCCTGTTAAAACAACCTGTTTAACCAATCAACTAAGTTGGGCCTTAGAAAAAGATCATGTGGAAATGATGAATAATTGGTACCAACAATGGTCTAAATCAGGTGCCTCAAGTACATACAGAGTTGAGAATCCGGTAGAATATATAAAAGGATTTAATTGGGTATCAAACTGGTATGAAAGATATTTTTTATATAAATTTAAAGAATTAATTGGTGGTATAGTCTTTTTAATTATTTTAGTTTTAATATTATTTCGAGGAACAGCAAAGAATTTACCCAACAAGAGGAAAAATAAAACTTTAATAACTCTATTTTTAATAACGTTAACTTTATTTTTTGAATGGTTTTATAATCACCCAGCACTTAGATATGGTGGTTATTATTTATTTTGTATAATAGTTTTTATTCCAGTATGTTTTTATCTTAGTCAAAAAGAATTAATTTTTATTAAAAAAAGAAAAATAATAATTTCTTTAATTTTAGTTTCATTTATAATTTTTTATTCAAAAAATATTGAAAGAATTAATGAAGATTTAACAATTGTTAAATATAATAATTTTCCTTTATTTTATAGCCCCAAACAGAGCTACAATGAAGTTCAGTTGAATCATAAAACTAAAGTTTATATTCCAATAGATTTTAGTGGCTGCTGGGCAATAAAAACACCTTGTGTGACTGGAGTAGACCACGTCTTAGTTAATAAAAAATTAGGTTATATAATTTTCAGTAAAAAAAAACCAATTAAATAGATATAACTATTTAATTATTAATTTCTTTAATAATTTTATTTGCGACTAAATTATTTCCAAATTTGTTAAAATGTATATCTTCATTAATATAAATTAAGTTTTTCCAATTTTTATCTTCAGCTTTAATTCTTTTAAAATCATCAAATAAGTTTATGACATTTGAACAATTGTTTTTTTGACACAAATCTATATTAAAGTTTTCCCAATTAAATTTTTCTTGACCATATACTAATGTTTCAGGCCAGGGAAATATAATTAAATATAAATCAGCATTATTTATTTTCGCTAAATCTGTAATTTTTTTAAAGTATGATTTTATAATTGATGTGCCTCTTTGAAAATCATTTTTACTTAAGTAGTTTAGTGAAGATCTTTTATCTAAATCTACATATGTATAGTTAGCTATTTCGGTTTTTAACCCTACGTCTTTGTATTTTTTGTTTATAAATTTTACTTTTAATTTTAAGTATCTTAAAAAATTTCTAACTTTAAAAACTATAATTTTAGAACCTTTAAAATTTGAGTTCTGCATAGTTTTCCAATCACTGATTTTTTTATTTATATGTTTAGATTTTAATACAGGAGATTTTGTGCTTGTTATCGATTTCCACCTATGTGCTGCATCATAGATATCAGTCATGTCCAATGTTAGAATAATTTTAGAAGCATCTTTTTTTTTAAAAAATTCATCTAAAACATAATAATATTTTTGTATACCATATCCTGGAACACCTAAATTATATACAGAGTAATCCTTAATATTTTTTTCCACAATGCCTGGGAATGAATCTTTAAAATTCACACCCATTGCATAAGTATGGGAATCTCCTAGAAAAACTAAATTATTTTCTTTTAATAACCTTTTTTTTCCAGAAAACCTATAACCATCATCATCTGTAAATACTTTATATGGTGAGACTGTTCTCTGTCTCTCTGTTGCAGTACATTTTTTTTGAAAATAATAATCATGATATGAATTATTTTTAAATAAATAATTTTTATATTCAAAACAATTATACTTAATATTTATATTGTTTTTGTAAATAAAATTACTAAAAATTAAATCACCAGCTAAAAAAAATGATAAATAAATAAATATTGTAGATAAATAATTTCTTAATTTTATAAAAATCTCAGTCATTTAATTTCTTTTTAAAAAATATTATAAATCAACGGTGAAAAGTCTGAACCTTTGCTTATTATTGTTAAAAAACTAAATATTAGTAAGGCAAATAACATCGGTTTGAGCCAATATTTTTTTCGAATTATTAAAAAATTCCAAAATTTTTTTAAAGAAATCATATATAATCTTAATATATTATTATTTATTTTTACAACAAGTCTTATACCTAGCTTCTTAATTAATTTCTCTTCTTATTTGTTCTACCTTGATTTTTTTTTGAAGGCTTCTATTTCTATCGTATAGAAGATTAAATTTAATTTTAAAATTTGTTTTAATCGAAATTAACTTAGCATTTCTAAATTCTATATTATCTGCAACTGCACTCAGTGGTCTTTTTGTACAGTCTAGATTTTTAATAATTATTTTTGATCTATCACTTACAATTTTTCCCTTCCATCTTCTAGGTCTAAACGCACTAATAGGAGCAATGGATAGTTTTTTTGAATTTAAGCTTAATATGGGTCCGTGGACAGAAAGATTGTAGGCAGTGCTACCAGCTGGTGTTGAAACAAGCACACCATCAGAAATAAGGTTTTTAATTATTTGTTTAGATCCATTTTTAATTGAAATAGATGCGGCTTGTCTACTTTGTCGTAAAATAGAAACTTCATTAATTGCTAAAGATTTTTTAGTAGATCCATTTTTAGTTTTAACTGTCATTTCTAAAGGGGAAATTATAATCTTATTAGTTTGTGTTAAATTTTTAATAATGTTTTTTGGAGAAAATTTATTCATTAAAAATCCATAATTACCTGCATTTATGCCATAAAAATTATTTTTAGAAAATTTTTTTTTTTTTAAAGTTTCAAGCATAAAACCATCACCTCCAATAATTATAAATAAATTAGATTTTGCTAAACTATATAGTTTTAATCGTTTGGTTAAAAATAATTTAATCTTTAAACATTGTTTGGAGGTATCAGAGATAATTAAAGGTCTAATCATTGAAGTGGTGCCCTCGGCCAGACTCGAACTGGCACTCCAAAAAGGCACGGATTTTAAGTCCGTTGTGTCTACCAATTTCACCACGAGGGCACATATATTTTTTCATGTTTATACTTATATTTGTTTATAACTCAACTCTATAACTGAACCAAATACTTTCGAAGTAAAAATCGTGCGATGAATTGTTTTAAAAAATTGAATATTAGTCAATTGAAATAGATTATAATTTAATTAACCTTAATTTATGAACAATTGTTATTTTGTAAGGCTAAAAAAAACAAATTCTTACTGTCTTCAATATAACATTCATCTTTAAATTTTTTCTTAATCATAGCAATCATTTTTTTATCAAAAATTACTATATAGTTTGGATTAAAATCTGAAGATATTTTAAAATCAATAAAATCTTCTTTAAGTCTAATTAATTCTGAGCGAGGGATTGCAAAAGAATGGGCATGTAATGGTGAAATTGTTTTTATAAATTCTAAATCATTTTTATTAAAGTCAGTTGAGTTATTGTGAGTAGTTAATGAATTAGCACTATATCTAAACCAGAAAAAAATTTGAGTATACCTATTATGAAAACGCCAGCTTGATTTTTTATTTTTGAAAATTTCCAAAAGATTATTTTCATTCAATCCTAACAATTTAAAGCTTTCAAACAAATTACTTTCTATTGCATCATTTGATTCTGATGTTAGCACACCACTCTTTAAAGGTATTTCCCCGAAGTTATGCAAAGTTGCCCAAATAACCAATTTGTCATCAAACGTAACAATGTTATTGAAATCATTCCTATTTTTTATTTCACCAGTTACTTTGGAAAAATTTTTTCTATATAGTTTATAATTTTCATTTGAATTTAATGATGAATATTGAGTATATCGATACGCAAGATTTATAAAAAATAATGATAAAATTAAACAAAAATTTATGTAATAATTTAACCTTATCATTACTTTATTTTTCAAAAATAACCTCATTAAAAAACAAAAACCAAAAAAGATAGATAAGAATAAACCAATAAAAATTGTAAAATTAAAATTATATAAAGGACTAATTTTAGGAGAAAATTGAATAAATAAAATTGGAGAAATTACTGTTGAAATAAAGAATAAATCAAAAATTATTTTAAAATTTGTATAGTTAGACTTTTTTATTTTGAGAATAATTGTGATTAGAATATTAACAAAAAATATAAAGAAAAAATTTAAGCTAAAAATCTTACTAAAAAAGTGGATCAAAAGTAATTTTTTTTGTTTATCATCAATAATTAACGAACCAACTCTTTGCATATAATCGGGCTCAGCATTTATAAGCATAAGAATAAATGGAGATGAAATAACAAAAAAAACTAGTAGAGAAATTAAAAATAGTTTTATTTTTTTATTAAAGTATAAAAAAAACCTATTTTTTTCTTTATAAAGAATAAAAATAAAAAAAGTAATTACTTCAGCCACAAAGTAATAATAATATGAACTAAAGGTGATACTTAAAATTATACTTAAAATAAATATATTTTTAAAATTCAATATATAATTTTTTTCCATTCTTAATAAAAAATAAATAAATGAAAAAAGAAACAAATTTGATACTAAAGGATTTGGGTATCTTAAATTATAAATTTGTTTGAAATTATGTAAAATAGAAATATTATTTAAAAATGAGAGTTCAATTATCAATGGAATAGAAAATATTAATAATGGTATTGATATAGAAAAAAAATTTGTAAAATCAAAAAAACGACAAATTTTATAAAAAATTAGCAAAAAAATAAAAATGCATATAACTTCAGCTAATAAAAACCCATAAAAACCAAAAAATTTCAACAATAATGCATGAAGCAATAAGGAACTAAACGCTTCACCTGCAACAGAGGATTTGATATCTGTTCCAAGAAAATGAAGATCGGAAATGTACTTAGTATAATAATAATAAAAATACCCATCCACTTCAGCGTCAAATATTATTTTTGAGTCAATAGAGTCATTAAAATAATAAAATGAAAATATCCATTTACTTAAAAAGATAATAATTGTAATTAAAAATAATAGTACAACATGGTTGTAAAGATATTTTTTCATTTATATTTAACTTAAAATTTTATTAACAATATTGCTAATTTTATTTATCTCTTGTTTGGTCAATTGAAGATAAGATGGTAGATACAGCCCATATTTAGATAAGTATGATGAGTTAGGATAAGTTTTTTTGTTGAAAAGTTTTAATTTTTTAAAAACAAATTGCTCATGCATTGGCCAAAAGAAAGGACGTGATTCTATTCCAAAATGCAAAAGTTTTTTAGACAGGTTAAAAGCAGTCATTTTTTTATTTTTAATTACAATTCCAACTACCCAATAAATATTTTTTGAAAAAGAATTTGATGGTGGTAAAATTTGTAAATTTTTATTGTATTGCAAATTTTTGTAATAGTTTTTTCCTATACTCATCTTCTTTTTAACTATTTTGTCAATATTATCTAATTGACTTAACCCTAGTGATGCTTGCATATTTGTTAGTCTATAATTCCATCCTAAATCATCATGGTTGAATCTATTAACCTTTCCAAAACATAAGTTTTTTAATGATTTACATTTCTTATATAATTTTTCACTATTAACAGAAATCATACCACCCTCTCCTGTGGTAATTTGTTTATTAGCATAAAAACTGAATGTACTTATGTCTCCAAAAGAGCCACATTTTTTATTTTTATAAGATTGACCCAAAACTTCAGCCGCGTCTTCAATCACTAATATATTATGTTTTTTACAAATTTTTAGAATCTTGTCCATGTCATTTGGGAAAGAGTAAATATGTGTAACTATTATTGCTTTCGTATTTTTATTAATATTTTTTTCTATATCATCAATTTTGATATTCCAATTTCCTTGTTCACAATCGATAAGAACAGGTTTGGCCTGCTGCCTAATAACTGCTAATGCATTAGAAATAATAGTAAAATTTGGAATTAAAACCTCGTCACCTTTTTTTATTCCTAATGCCTTTACTGCAATTTCTAACGCTGCAGTTCCATTTGAAACAGTAATAGAATATTTTCTATTTATGTATTTCGAAAATTTTTTTTCAAATTTTTTTATCTCTGGACCTGTGGATGATATCCAGCCATTTTTAAGGGTTGTACTCACTGCTCTTATATCTTTTTTTGTTATATATGGTTTACTTACAGGAAAAATAATTTTTTTACTTAATTTTAATTTTTTTTTCATCAATTTTATCAAATTTCTTTTTATCTTTTATCAAATTGTACGGGCCCTGTTTAACTTCAATCATTTCAATATCTTTTAATACTTTAAAACCATGACCTCCGTTAACTAACATAATAATGTCATTTGCATAAACTTTTTTACTAAATAAGTATTTTTCTTTTTTATCATAAAAATCAATTCTTAAAATTCCCTTGAATAAAATAATTACTTCAGAAGTTTTTAAAATTTTAGTCTCTCTTTTTTTATGTAGGTGAGGTTTTATAAGATAATTTTTTTTATGCTTCATATACCCAAATTGTTGAGTAGAATTATTTTCAGTAAAAAAACTAATTCCACTTTTTTTTCTGAATTTGGCTCTTACAATTAAAGCATACAATTCTTTTTTATAAAAAATATTTTCAATCATAAGAAATTATTCTATAGTAATTTTCTTATTTATAAATTAATTTCTCATAAACAAGCACTGTACTATTCTAATAATGTAGTTAAATCCTAAACGGATAAACCTTGTAACGCTTGCTGCTGTTTTACTCATTCCCTCAACATCTGCAGGGTGTATATATGGAATTTCAATAATTTTTTTTTCTTCCTTCAGAGACTTGTAAAGAAATTCGATAAAAAACTCACCGTGACCGGTTGCTATTGGAACTGCTGATAATATAACATCTCTCCGCATAAGAAAAACACCACTTGTATAATCTTTAATTTTATTACTTAGAATCAATCTACATAAATAATTGATTGCTTGGCTAGACAAGATTCTAAGTTTAGATCTTTCATCCTTCCCACCCTTAACATATCTAGACAACACAACGATATCATTGACTTTTAATTGCTCTAACATTTCTGGCAATCTTTTAGCTAGAATTCCCATATTAGAATCCATCCATCCAACAATATCAGATGAAGAGTTTATTAGACCGACCAAAAAAGCTGATGCAAGACCTCTAGTTTTTCTAGAGTAACTTTTTAGATTTGGATTTATTATATTTTGGACTATTTCAAATGTTCCATCAGTAGAATTATCGTCAACTAAAATCACCTCAACATCATCAAGCGTGTTAAAAATTCGATCAATGGTATCCTTTATTACTGATGCTTCATTATAGGTTGACAGTATGATTGATACTTTTTTTTTATTCATTATATTTCTTTAACTCAGCATCCATCATTATTTTTATTAATTCTTTAATATCTGTTTTAACTTCATAATTTAAAATTCTTTTAGCTTTTGTTAAGTTTGCTTTTAAATTTTTAGTTTTATTTTTTCTTAAAAGTTTTTTATCAACTTTTAGATATTTTTTATAATCGAGCCCAACATATTTAAAAGATTCAGAAGCAAATTGTTTAACTGAAGTATTTTTTCCTGTACCAATTATAAAAAAATCAGGTTTTTTTTGTTGCATTATTTTCCATGCTATTTCGACGTAATCTTTTGCATATCCCCAATCGATTTTAGCACTAATATCACCTAGATATAAAAAGTCTTTTTTACCAAAATAAATATCACAAACTCCTTTAATAATTTTTTTTGTTACATATTCGTCAGATCTTCTTGGGGATTCATGGTTGAAATAAATTGCACCACATATAAATAAATTATGAATATTAGAATACATTTTAGATGTTAAATAAGTAGAGGCTTTGGCAAGAGCATAAACACTAGTAGGAGATAGTACTGAATTCTCATCTAAAGAACTTTCTCCACTCAACCCAAACATATTTGATGATACTGGCTGAAAAAATTTAATTTTTTTATTTTTTGTCTTCAAAAATTCAAAAATTTGAATAACAGATAAAGTTGTAGTGCTGTAACTATAAAGAGGTATATCGCGACTCCAGCCAACATGATCTTGATCTGCAAAATTATAAATTTCATCAGGTTGAACTTTATCTATAATATTATTGATAGATATAGAGTCTAACAAATCTCCTTTTTCTAGAAAGAATGATTTATTAAATACTTTAGAATTTTTTATAATATGATTTATATTTTTTGTGTTGCCAGTTGCAGATTTACGTATAACGCCATGAACTTGACATTTTTTTTTTGACAAAAAATCTGCCATATATGAACCATCTTGTCCTGTTACTCCTAGAATTAAAATTTTTTTCATTTAACTACTTTTAGTTTTGGGTATGGCAGTAAAAATTTTCCACCTTTTTTAAGCCAATCTTTTTCTCTAATTAAAAATTCACTTATAAAACCATAGGGCATTACAAAAAAATAATCTGGTTTCAATTTTCTTGCATTTTCTTCAGATATAATTTTTACACCTGATCCAACTGTATATTTACCCCATTTTGTCTTACTTCTTTCTGCTGCGTATGGAATTTCTTTATTTGTTAAACCATAATATTGTAAAAGAGTATTACCTTTAGTAGATGCACCATATATAAATATTTTTTTTTTGAGTTTAATATTTTTTTTAATAAATTCCACTGTCTTTTTTTTATTTTCTTCAACTCTTTTTATGAATTTAATTATATCGTTATAACCTGCTTTTTCTTTAAATTTTATAGACTTTTTAATATTTTTCTTGCAGTAAATTCTGTACGAACCACCATTAATTTTATTTTCCGTCATTTTAAAAATTTTTAATCCATTTTTCTCAAATAAATATTTAAGAGAATTATACGAATAATATTCAAGGTGTTCATGGCAAATATTCCCTAAATCATTAGTTTTAAACATGGAGTGAGAGCACATCAATTGTGCAACGAATATACCATCATCATCTAATGCATTTGCAGCATGTTTAATAAATTCAGATGGATCTTCTAAATCATAAAACATACCTATAGCAGAAATCACTTTTAATTTTTGATACATACTTGGAATTTTTTTTAGATGTTTGGTGTGCCAAAAATCATTAATCATGTAATGACAATTTTTTTTAAGCTCTTTTTTTAAATTATTTGCAGGTTCACATCCTATGGTAATTATTTTATCTTTTTTAAAGTATTTTAATAACGTGCCATCATTAGCTCCAATATCTAAAATGACATCACCTGGTTTGATTTTACAATTTTTTTTGATATCCTCATATAGTTCTTTTAAACCATCTCTCATTGTTTTAGTAATACCTGATTTATACCAATAAAATTTTTTATACATTATCTCTTGTGGTGCTGAGTGCTCCAACTGGAGTAATTCACAATTTTTACAATAAACTAGGTTCAAAGGTGCTTTCACACCTTTTTTAATATCTTTTTTTTTTACAAAGTTACTTACAAATACATTTCCAAAATTATGAACCTGCTTAAGTTTGGGGTTATGACATAATCTGCATTTTTTTATTTTAAATGTTTTAGGAATTTTCATATATATTGAGATTAAAATAACACTATATTAATTTTTTACTTTTTTAACTTATTGTGACAATAACTCAATAAAATTGTGAATAAAATATATCTTCTTAAAAATATTTTTATAAAATCATTATACATATTGTTAATTATGTTAATTTAATAACATAACTTTTCTTGGATAATCCCAAATTTTGAGTTTATAATTTTTATCTTGTTTCCATTTATTTAGCTCATCTATCCAAATTGGACAATTATAGCATTCTAAAAATTGTTTATATTTATTGTTAATTTTATACTCATAAAAACCTGTTGTGAGTGAAAAAAATATTAATAATGCAAAAATTTTTTTTTTAAACCCCTCTGTGATTTGAAAAAATCTATAGGTGATAAACAGCAATAGAATACCAGGTATTAATGCAAACCTTCCTTGTACTTGATTATCTTTTCCACCATAAATTACAAATAAACTTTGTATTAAAAAAAATAATATCAAAAATTTTAATATTTTATCTTCCTTAATTTTTTTATAATTAAATTTTAAAATAATTAAAATTAATAAAGATAATAAAGAAATCAAAATTGGTAG
>Ga0307986_10003311_pt1 | contig 11247 bp, 7 predicted proteins | sample EllFjometageno82_FD_203170 | JGI IMG/M metagenome (GOLD analysis project Ga0307986, IMG submission 203170) | Marine microbial communities from Ellis Fjord, Antarctic Ocean - #82 | ecosystem: Environmental > Aquatic > Marine > Unclassified | place: Southern Ocean | collected 2014-10-09
AGATTCATTTCATTTATCTAATGATGTTTTAAATCATGGAGTTCAAAGCATTACTGACCTTATGGTTAAACCAGGAATTATAAACTTAGATTTTGCCGATGTTGAAACTGTCATGAGTTCAATGGGTAAAGCTATGATGGGCACCGGAGAAGCTGAAGGAGAGAATAGAGCTTTAACTGCAACTGATATGGCCTTAAACAATCCTTTAATAGATGACTATTCACTTAAAGGAGCCAAAGGATTATTGGTAAATATAACGGGCGGAAAAGACATAACACTTTTTGAAGTAGATCAAGCTGTAAATAAAATAAGAGCTGAAGTTGATCCAGAAGCAGAGCTTATATTTGGAGCAATAAAAGATGAATCTCTTAACGGAAAAATGAGAGTATCTATAGTTGCTACAGCTCTAGACGGTCAAATTGCTAACACTAATGGTGTTGTTAATATGGTTAGTCGTATTCAAAATAGAAATAGCGGTTATTCAGAAGAGTTATTTTCAACAAGAGGAGCTGTAGCTCCTAATAATTCTTACAATACTTCAATTGGTGCCACAGCTTTAAAACTAGATGACCAACTTGAAGTAAATACTGAAGAACAACGTTCTTTAATTATTGAACAAGAAAATATAACTGAAAGTGAAACAGCCACTTTAAATCTAAATGAAAGCAATGAAGAAAATATAAACGAAAATAACAAAGAAGTTTTTTCTGAAAATATTGACAAGGATATAGTCGAAGAAAGCTTATTTGAAGTTGATTCTATAGAAGAAATTTCTTCAAACAGCGATACTGCTCTAACTTTAGATGAAGAATATACTCCAAAACTTTTCTCTGAAGAAACTACTAGGAGCATGAATAATAACTCCCTAGTTACAGAGGAACAAAAACTTTTTGATCAAGAAAATAATCAAGAAGATGATTTTGAAATTCCTGCATTCTTAAGAAGACAAAAGTTTTAATGAAAAAAAATATATATGAATATTTCTGCCCCATTACTGGAAAAAAAACACTTTCCAGTAATGTTAGATGAAGTTATTCAAATTTGTAATTCATCTAAAAAAAATCAGCTAGTTATAGACTGTACATTTGGCGGGGGTGGTTATTCTAAAGAATTATTAAAATTTTCAAATATAAAAGTAGTAGCTCTTGATAGAGATAAATCTGCAGCTGTAAGAGCAAAAGTCCTAGAAACAAAACAGCCAAATCAATTTAAATTTTATAACGAAAAATTTAGTAATTTAGATAAAATTATAAACACAAAAACAAAAGCAGATGTCATTATTTTTGACTTAGGCTTGTCTACTTTTCAGCTTCAAGATTACAGTAGAGGTTTCTCTTTTAAAGCCACTAATAAGATTGATATGCAAATGGGTCTTTCAGACACATCCGCAGAAGAGGTGGTCAACACACTAGATGAGAATAGTCTTAAATTAGTAATTAAAATTCTTGGAGAAGAACAGGAAGCCAATAAAATTGTAAAGAATATAATTAAAGCTAGACAAATTAAAAAAATCGACACAGTTGCCGAATTAGTAAAAATTATAGAATCTAGTAAAAAAAAAAATTATAATAAAAAAATTAATGTTTGCACCAAAACCTTTCAAGCTCTCAGAATATTTGTAAATAAAGAAACATCAGAATTAATAGAAGGATTGATTAAAGCAACTCAATTTATTAAATACGGAGGAAAAATAATCATTATAAGCTTTCACTCAATTGAAGATAAAATTGTTAAGTATTATTTTACCAATTATTCCTCAAGCAAATCTAATCCTTCAAGGTACATGCCTACACAAAATAATCAAAAAAACATTTTTTTTGAAAAATATAAAAATAATTTTTTAACACCAAGTGCACAAGAACTAATTAAAAATCCCCCTTCTAGATCTGCAAAGCTAAGGCATGCCGTTAGAACAGAACAAGAATTTAATTATCCAAAAGAATTTAAGGAAAAATTTAGAAGGTATACAGATATTGAAAATGTTACGATTTAATAGAAAAAAATTAATTATATGCTCAATTTATGTCTCATTTTTTATTGCTATACCTATTATAAAAAATGAAACAAGATTAATAGAAAAGAAAATTCAAATTTACACAAGTCAGATATTATTTTTAGAAAAAAATTTATTAGAGGCTAATTTAGAATTTCAATATTTAACTTCACCTGAAATTTTAACTAACAAAATTAATGAAAATATTGATACTAAGTATAATAATTTAAAAATATCTGAAATCTATTTAAATTTTGAAGATTTTATTTCTGAACAAAAAAAACAACAAAAGTTTTAGTTTATGAAAAACAAAAACAACAAGAATTTTATTAATCAAAATCAAAAATCTTTTTTTTTTGATGATTTTCTTGAAATTAGTCTAAAGCAAAAAAAAATCCATAAATCAAAAATTTCAGAAGATAGACTCTACATTTTATTTTCTGTTTTTTTTTCTTTAATACTTATTTTTTCAATATCGATTTTTTCTATTTCGATTCAGCCATCTAAATTCCAAGAATACAAAAAAGTTGATCAAAATTCTTTATTTCTCCGAAGAGATGTAGTGGATAGAAATGGTCAATTAATAGCAAGCAATATAAATTCTTATCACGCCGCAGTTAAACCTAGGCTCATTAAAAATAAAGAAAATTTTATAATAAAGATTAAATTAAATTTTCCTGAACTTTCTTTAGTAGAGCTAAAAAAAAATTTAAAAAATAAAAAATATTTTTATTTAAAAAAAAGATTGACCGAAGATGAAAAAAATAAATTATGGTCTTTCGGCGAAAAAGGAATAATTATTGAACCCTTTCAAAGCAGAATATACCCGCATGGGCAACTTTTCAGTCATGTACTCGGTCAAACTGACGAAGAGAATTATGGTATATCTGGAATTGAAAAGTTCTTTGATAAAGATCTAAAAAATATTAAAAAAAATAACGATCCTTTATTTTTGACTTTAGATACTAATATTCAGTTTTTAATAAAGACTGAGTTAAAAAGAGCCATAGAAGTTTTTAATGCTAAAGCTGCAGGTGGATTGTTGATGGATGTTACTAATGGAGAGGTATTGTCATTAGTTTCTTTGCCAGATTATAATGTGAATATTCGAAATAATATTTCTGATCTAAAATATATGAATCAAATTACAAAAGGTGTCTATGAGCTTGGTTCGGTATTTAAAACTTTCACACTTGCGCTGGCTATTGAGGAAAATATTTTATCACCAGATACAATTATTAAAAATATACCCAGTAAAATAAAGTGTTCTAAATATACAATTAGTGATATTCACAAGTTTCCCGAAGAATTAACCGCCGAAGATATTTTAATACAATCTTCTAATATAGGATCTCTTTTGATTGGTAGAAAAATAGGAGAAGAAAAATTAAAAAGTTTTCTTGAGAATCTCGGTCTTTTAAAAAGTGTAAGTTTTGAATTAGAAGAAATTGGCAAGCCCTTAAATTTTAATTGGGAAAAATGTAAATTGGAAACCGTGTCTTTTGGTCATGGGATTACAACTACACCATTACAAGCCGCAGCAGCTTATGCGGCTATAACTAATGGGGGTTATATTGTCAATCCAACATTAAATTTACAAAAAGAATTTGATCTTGAAAATAAAAAATCTATTATTTCTAATAAAACAAGCAGCCAAATAAATAAAATTTTACGAAAGGTAGTAACCGACAAAGAAGGGACTGGAAGTTTTGCTGATATTTTTGGATATGATGTGGGTGGGAAAACTGGGACAGCAAAAAATTACACAAACTTTGAAAAAAATATAAATACTTTTATTTCTATATTTCCATCAAAAGCTCCTAAATATGTACTTCTTGTTCTTTTAGACGATCCAAAAGCTGCCCCACAAATCTCTTATAACTACAGAGGTCAAACAATTAAAAATATATCTAGAAACGAAGCTGGTTGGAATTCTGTTTATGTGGCAGGCAAAATAATAGAGAAGATTGGACCTATTTTAGCCATAAACAACAACGAGGTTCATAATACTCATGTTGTTAAAAAAAATAATTAAACATTCACCAATAAAAATTTCAAATGCTAATATTGAAGGACTGTCTTTAGACAGTAGAAAAGTTAAAAAAAATTATTTATTTTTTGCAATTAGAGGGTCAGAAATTAATGGAGAAAAGTATATTTTAGACGCGATCAATAAAGGCGCAAAAGCAGTCGTCTGCAGTCTAAAATATAAAATAAAAAATAACAAATTTCCAATTATTAGAGTTAAAAATATCTCTAAAGTTATTACTTACGCTTGCCAAACATTTTACCATGAAAAACCTAACAATATTATTGCCGTAACAGGAACTAATGGAAAAAGTTCAGTCGCTGAATTTTATCATCAAATCCTCACTTTACAAAAAATTCCAGTTGCCTCTATTGGCACTTTAGGGATTAAAACTAAAAAAAAAATTAAAAAAACTAATTTAACAACGCTAGATATTATCTCTCTTCATCAAGAACTATCAAAAATTAAAAAACTAGGGATTAATAATGTAATATTAGAAGCTTCAAGTCATGGTTTACTGCAAGCTAGGTTAAATGGACTAGATTTTAAAGTCGCAATTTTTACCAACTTTTCACAAGACCATCTGGATTACCACAAAAGCATGAAAGATTACCTAGAAGCTAAATTGATCTTATTTTCCAAATTATTAAAAAATAATAATAATATTGTAACTGATAATGAGATTAAAGAATTTCCAAAGTTAAAGTTAATAGCAAAAAATAGAAAACTAAATTTATTAACAATAGGTAAAAAAAACTCTACTATTAAAATAAGTTCACTTATAAATAAAAATAATTTTCAACAATTATCTTTTAAATATAATAATAAAAAATACACGACAAAAGTTCCTTTAATTGGTTTTTTTCAAATCAAAAATTTATTAATGGCTATACTTGCAGCTGAACATTCAGGCTTAAATATGAATACAATTATAAAAAATATTAAAAAAATAAAAGAAGTTAACGGTCGACTTCAATTAATTAGAATATTACCAAATCAGGCAAAAATTTTTATTGATTATGCACACACCCCAAATGCTCTAGAGACAGCCCTTAAAACACTAAAAGAACACTACAATATTAATCCAGATGTTGTATTCGGATGTGGAGGAGAAAGAGACAAGAAAAAGAGACCTATAATGGCAAAGGTTTGTGAAAAATATGCAGAAAAAATATATTTAACTGACGACAATCCAAGAAATGAAAGTCCGCAATTAATTCGACAAATGATCATGTTAGGATTTAAAAAAAAAAAAAATATCAAAATCATACCCTCAAGATCAAAAGCAATTGCAACAGCGATAATTAACTCTAAACCAAATGGAATTATTCTTGTTGCCGGCAAAGGACACGAAACTATTCAAATATACAAAAACAAAATATTAAATTCTTCAGATAAAGTGATGGTTAAAAAAATTAATACAGATCAAATCAAATATAGAAAAAAAAATTACAACCAAATTTTAAATGCTGAGACTATGTACAAATTGACTAAAAAAAAAAATATTAAGTTTGAAGGTGTTTCAATAGATTCTAAAAAAATCCAAAAGAAAAGTATTTTTATTGCAATAAAAGGCAAAAATCACGATGGACATTCTTTTGTAAAAGAAGCATTGAGAAACAAAGCAAATTTTTGCATTGTTAGTAGAAATATAAAAAATATTAATAAAAATAAATTGGTTAAGTGCAAAAATACAATAAATTTTCTAAATCAATTAGCTGCAAAAAAAAGGGAAATTTCTAATGCAAAAATAATCGCTGTAACTGGCAGCTCAGGCAAGACTACACTCAAAACCTTACTTGGAAATTTACTTGCTAGTTGTGGAAAAACTTATTCCTCGAAAAGATCTTACAACAATCATTTTGGCGTACCTTTAAGTTTGTGTAATTTAGAGAACAATCATCAATACGGAGTTTTTGAAATTGGCATGAATAAGCCCGGTGAAATTAGAAAGCTTTCTAATTTAGTTAGACCAAATATAGCTGTAATCACTAACATCGGAGAAGCCCATATAGAAAATTTTCATAATTTAAACGGTATCGCAAAAGCAAAATCAGAAATTATTGAAAATATAAATAAAAATGGTTTTCTAATTATCAACAAAGATGACAAGTATTTTAATTTTCTGTCAAAAATTGCTAAAAAAAGAAAAATTAAAGTTTTGTCATTTGGAATGTCAAAAAAAGCCGACGCAACATTAATTGGAAAAAAATTTTTTAATAACCACGAACTACTTCATTTAAAAATTTTAGATAAAAATATTTTTTTAAAAGTTAAAAATACTAACACTTTGACTATACTTAATATATTATCCAGTTTACTAGTTTTTTTTCTTTTAAATTTAAATTTATCTAAAGTAGAGAATCTAACTAAGCTGTTTCAATCAGTTGAAGGTAGAGGAAAAACACATATTGTATCAAGATATAAAAAGAAATTTAATTTGATAGATGAAAGCTATAACGCGAACCCCACTTCAGTAAAAAATGCAATTTATAATTTTTTAAATATAAAAAAAAAAAATTTCAAAAAATATTTGTTACTTGGTGACATGTTAGAGTTAGGAAAAAAGTCAGATATATATCATAGAAATTTATCACATATTATTAACGAAAGTGATATTGATCAGTTGTTCATATATGGAAAAAATGCATTTAAAACTTATCAAAAAACTTATAAAGCTAAACAAGGAAATATTTTACAAAATATAAATGATTTTGATGAAGTTTTTTCTAATCTAATAAAAAAAAATGATTATTTAATGATTAAAGGTTCAAATGCTACAGGATTAAATAATTTATCTAAAAAAATTATTGCTGGGGACACACATGCTCTATAGTCTTTTTTCATCTCTTGTAGAGAATTATTCTTTTTTAAATGTTTTCAAATACATAACTGTTAGAATAGCTCTCTCTGTAATTACTTCTTTTATAATTGTTTTTTTAATTGGCGAACCTTTAATAAAAATATTCAGACGAAGACAAATATCAGGACCTATACGACAAGATGGTCCAATTGATCATATTATTAAAAAATCAGGTACTCCTACCATGGGAGGACTAATAATTATACTTGGGATATTTTTAGGGACTTTTTTGTGGGCAGATTTAAAAAACATATATATTTTAACTGTAATTTTTATTTCTTTAAGTTTGGGACTACTAGGATTTATCGACGATTTATTAAAAATTAAACTTAAAAACTCAAGAGGACTTAACTCAAAATTAAAATTAACAGGACAGCTCTTCATCTCATTAATAGCTATCTTTATTTTATCTCGATATTCAGATCATCAATATTTAAATAATTTATACTTCCCTTTTTTAAAAAATGTTGTTTTACACATGGGTATATTTTTTATACCTTTTACAATCCTAGTGATCGTTGGCTCATCTAACGCAGTTAATCTAACCGATGGATTAGATGGCTTAGCTACTGTGCCCGTCATGTTAGTTGCTTTATCTTTTACTCTAATAAGTTATATTGTTGGCAATACAATATTTGCTGAATATTTAAAAATTCCTTATATCGCCAATGCCGGAGAATTAAGTATTTTTTGTGGAGCAATTTTTGGGTCTTGTTTAGGTTTTCTTTGGTATAACGCGCCACCAGCCAAGATATTTATGGGAGACACAGGATCACTTTCTTTAGGCGGTTCACTAGCTGCGGTTGCGATTATAGTTAAACATGAAATTGTTCTTGCTATTATTGGAGGTCTTTTTGTACTTGAAACGTTGTCTGTTATTATACAAGTCGTGTCGTTTAAATTAACTGGTAAAAGAGTTTTTAAAATGGCTCCAATACACCACCATTTTGAAAAAAAAGGATGGCCAGAGTCTACAGTGGTAATAAGATTTTGGATTATAGCAATTATTTTAGCATTAGTTGGTTTGGCCACATTAAAACTAAGATAATTAATGGAAATAAATAAATCAATAAAAAAAAATACATACGCTGTTTATGGACTTGGTTTATCAGGCATTTCAGTACGTAAATTTTTAAAAAAAAAAAAAGTTAAAAAAATTTACACTTGGGATGATAAAAATTATTTCAAAAATAAAAAAAAAATTAATTTTTTTAATAAAGCACTTAATAATGTTGATTATATTGTTATAAGCCCGGGTATCAATATCAAAACAACAAGATTTTATTCAATTTTACAAAAAAATAAAAAAAAAATAATTACTGATTTAGATTTATTTTATATGCAAAATCTTCCTGTAAAGTCAATCGTTGTCACAGGAACTAATGGAAAGTCAACAACTTGTAAGTTAATCCAGCACGTCTTAAGGGTAAATAAAATGGATGCACAACTTGGAGGAAATATTGGAAAACCTATTTTAGATCTAAAAATAAAAAAAAATTCAATAGTAATTATTGAAGCTTCCTCATTTCAATTATTTTATACAAAGTTTATAAAACCTACATTTGGGGTTATTTTAAATATTGCTAAAGATCATTTAGATTGGCACGGTACTATTAGAAATTATAAAAATTCTAAATTTAACATATTTTCCAAACAAGGAAATCAAGATTATGCTTTATTAAACAATCAAGAACTTATCAAACAATTTAGGAAAAAACATTTTTTAAGTAAATTAAAAAAAATACAAGACAATACTTTAGTAAAATATATAAAAAATAAATATTTGCTTTCTAAGCCCAATCTAGAAAACGTATCCTTCGTGTATGGGTTGTCAAAAATTTTTAAAATTAAAAAAAAAATTATTTTAAAAGCCTTTAATACATTTAAAGGCCTTACGCATAGAAATGAAATTTTTCATCAAAAACGTGGGGTAACATTTATTAATGACTCTAAAGCGACTAGCTTTGATGCCGCTAAACACGCTTTAAAAAATAATAAAAATATTTTTTGGATTGTAGGTGGGCTCCCTAAATTAGGTGACAAGTTCAATCTTAAAAGTGTGAGAAAAAATATCATAAAATCATATATTATTGGCAAACATATAAATTATTTTAAAAAAAAAATAGAAAAATCAGTGAAATATAAAATATCATTTAATTTAAAAAAAGCATTAGAAGATATTTTTAGAGATTTGCAATTATACAAGAAAATAAAAGTTACGGTTCTTCTCAGTCCAGCCAGTGCTTCTTATGACCAGTTTAATAATTTTGCAGAAAGAGGGAATCAATTTAAAAAATTAACATTTAAATATGCTAAAAAACTTTAATATACAATACAAAAATTATTGGAAAGAAATAGACAAAACTATATTATTAAGTTTTTTATCGTTATTTATTTTAGGTATTTTTTTTTCTTTTGCTTCTACTTCTTCTTTGGCTGGTGAAAAGTTAAACAAAGAATATTATTTTTTTTTCTCTAAACACTTAATATTTTCTATTTCTTCTATTTTTTTAATGATTTCAATTTCTTGTCTTGAATTGAATTTTTTAAAAAAGATTTTAATTCCTATTTTTTTAGTATTATTGACTACATTATTTCTAGTTTTACTTTTTGGAGTGGAAGTAAAAGGTTCCAAAAGATGGTTAAATTTATTTTTTTTTAGATTTCAACCTATAGAGTTTTTAAAACCTTTTTTTATTGTAATAATTGCAAAAATTTTATCTAAAGAGAATTTTATTACTACGAATACTTCTTATTTTTTTAGTTTCTTATGCTTAATTATACCTTGTGTAATTCTTTTAAACCAACCAGACGTAGGCCAAACTATTCTACTGGTTTTGTCTTGGGCTGCTATAGTTTTTGTTTCAGGAATAAAATTAATTTTTATATTTAGTTTTTTTGGCGTAGCTTGTTTTTCTATTGTGTGCTTATTATTTATGTTTCCAGATAAATTTGCCTATGTTTTTAAAAGAATAGAAGTTTTTTTCGATCCATCAAAAGGTGAACGTGGTCAATCTGAGAAAGCGTTAGAAGCAATCAAAGAAGGTGGCTTGACCGGTCAGGGCATGGGTGAAGGTATTCTAAAATATAGAGTGCCAGAGGCGCATACAGATTACATTATATCTGTTATTGCGGAAGAATTTGGTTCAATCATCTCAATATTCTTAGTTTGTATTTTTTTATATATTGCATTTAGAATCATTAAATTTGCATTACAAAATGATAATAAGTTTATAAAAATTTCTCTTTGTGGACTTTCTAGTCTTTTAATTTTTCAAACCTTTATTCACGTAGGAGTAAATACAAGCTTACTACCCACAACAGGTATGACATTGCCTTTTTTGAGCTACGGGGGTTCATCAATGTTTGGTAGTGCTATGCTTGCAGGCATGGTTATTAATTTAACAAAAAAGAAAATTAATAATGAAGACTTTTAAAAACAATAAAATATTAATTGCAACTGGTGGCACAGGAGGACATGTATTTCCAGCATACAGTCTGGCAAAAAATTTGATTAAAAATGATTATAAAGTGGAGATTGTAACAGATCAAAGAGGTTTTAAGTTTTTAGAAAAATACAACGATGTAAAATTTATTATAAATAATTCTACAACGATATTTAAAAAAACAATAATTGATATTATTTTCTCAATTTTTATTATCTGTTTTTCATATTTAAAATCTTTGTTCATTTTATATAGAGCCAAACCTTCATTAGTTTTTGGTATGGGCGGGCATGCTTCATTTCCTTTTTGTTTAGCAGCGAAAACACTAAATATACCGTTTATTATTTATGAAAATAATCTTTTATTAGGTAAAAGTAATAGGTATTTAATGCCCATAGCTTCCAAAGTCTTTCTTGCTTACGAAGACATTGAAGGAATTAAAGAAAAATTTAAACACAAAGTCGTTACTACAGGAAATATAATCAGAGAAGAAATACTAAATTTTAATAAAAAAAAATATTTATCAGAAGAACTTAATATTTTAGTTCTAGGAGGAAGCCAAGCAGCAAAATCATTTGGTGAATTTTTACCCAAAATATTTAAACAATGTATTGAACAAAATATAAAAATAAAAATATTTCAACAATGTATTGAGTCACAAAATAGTAAACTTAAAAATGAGTATAAAAATTTAAATATTAGTTTTGAATTATTTAATTTTACTAATAATATTTTAGAATATTTTTCTAAATCAGAACTAGCTATAACGAGATCCGGATCTTCAGTAACAGCAGAACTTATTAATTGCAAAATGCCTTTTATTTCAATTCCTTATCCTGATTCGGCAGATGCGCACCAAGAGAAAAATGCGACCTATTTTGAAAAAAAAGGGTACAGTTTTTTGATTAAGGAAAAT
>Ga0307986_10003312_pt1 | contig 11246 bp, 16 predicted proteins | sample EllFjometageno82_FD_203170 | JGI IMG/M metagenome (GOLD analysis project Ga0307986, IMG submission 203170) | Marine microbial communities from Ellis Fjord, Antarctic Ocean - #82 | ecosystem: Environmental > Aquatic > Marine > Unclassified | place: Southern Ocean | collected 2014-10-09
GATGCATCAGCACCGAACATGATTTCAAACTGATTATCATCATCGATAGTGATTGTTGAAAACTCAGGTTTGTTGATAATGTCGTAATATTCTTCTTCTGTTAATGAAGCAAGACCTTTGATGTATCTGTGATGATAACCATTGCTCTCCTTGCTGGTTTTAAATTCCTTGGCGTCCTTATAGGAATAGTGCCACGACACGGCTTTCTTATGAGAAGATATCATAATAGGGGTTCGTGTCAGATGTACTCGTTTTTCATCATAGAGTTTTGGCCAGAATTTGTAGAAAAATGCGATCAGCAATCCACCAATGTGGTTGCCATCATGATCAGCATCTGCAAGTATAGCGATATTTCGATAGGTCATATCATCAATGCTGTCAGGGTCGTTAATATTCAAACCGAGAACTGCAACCAATTCGCTTAACTCTTTATTCTTTAAAACGTCTGCAGGTTTCATATTCCATGTATTCATCACAACACCTCGAAGCGGAAAACCACCAACAGTCTTGGGGTTGCGAACCTTTAACAAGTATCCGATTGCGGAATCACCTTCACATAGAAAGAGTGTACCTGTGGTGCCAGAAGCGGCGATATGTTTTGCCACCTTGATCTTCTTTAGTTTCTTTTGAGCGAGAGTTGAGGCCCGTTTATCCGCGGCAAGTTTCTTTGCCAGTTGCGCTTCAACAATAGGTCCAATTATGTCATCGGCATTCATGATCTTCTTAGCGATCTTCTCGAAATCAATCGATTCTGTTTTGGCGTAGTGTTCCTTGACTCCCGTTATATTAGACGTCAGACGTTCCTTCGTTTGTGAATCGTACTTGGGGTCAATGAAGTTACGGCCAAACATTACAAAGGTAAAACCATTCTTGATAGTTGACTTGGTCACATCAATCTTGAATTTTCGTTTCACTAGTTTGACCAGGATTTCCACGATATCATTTACGATGTAATCGACATAAGTTCCACCCATGCGAGTATTAACACCATTGATATAAGATGTAGTTTTGAATCCATCCTCAGAAGCCGTTATAAAATAAGACAAGTCATTTGTCACGTTGAACACCGTGCTTGCGTCAGGGTCAGATTGAAACAGCAGCGCATATTTTTTGATGTTTGACTCTTTGATACGAGTCTTGTTGAATTTGAATTTGATTTCGGGAAATGCAATCTGTAAACTAGTCAATCGATCTTGAATCAACTCTTCTGTGTTAACGTCTGAAATGTTATCAATACCAAATAGCGTGAAGTCAGGAGTAAATGTAACCCGTGTGCCATTGCCGTCTTTTGAAGAATTAGAAACTGAAATCTTGTTAGCACCATCCTTACATTGTACTTTAACGAGGTTCTTTTTCTGCCACGTTTCCCCCACAAACTTAGAAGACATAAAGTTAGTACAGGCAGAACCCACACCATTGGCTCCGATAGTCGTGCGTGAATCATCGAATGAAGTACCCGCGTTGGTTTTCGTCCAGGCAGCAACAGGTCGAACTACCTTATCTCCGGTATGATCTGTCACGATTTCCTGTGGTATTCCACGGCCGTTATCTTCAATAGAGATAGCATTGCCTTTTACGGAAACTGAAATTTGATTTGCATGTTTGAATTTGGTTCGTATGGCCTCGTCTATAGCATTATCAATGATCTCGTCGACCATTTTATTCAATGCGGGAACGTAGTTAATAGACTTCCATTTACCCACAACAAATCGTTCAAGGCTCTCAGATGCAGTAGAACCAAGATACATCCCAGGACGTGTTCTAACGTGTTCCCTAGGCGATAATATTTTAAACTCTTCCTTCATACAGAAACAACCGGCAGTTTTGAAAATATATTAAAAGCTTTATCATCAATCCTAGGTGAAGGGCGATTATACATCTCAGCATCCCATAAGGATTGCGATTGATTAATAGAACCTTCTGTTATGCGTGTCATATCGTCGGTGACTTGTTCGTATTTCAATGCCGCACGTTCTGCCGTGATACGGGAAATGTAGACACCCACTGTCGACTCGTCGGATGCTTTAACTGTAAATATCGTTTGAAAATCTAGCATTGTTTTTTCCATCGCGAGTCTTGTCATATTAAATCGGTTCATTTGCTTTCGCCTTGTTTATTAATTTATACATGTATTATATCACAACCACTGAGGATGTCAACAACTAAATGCATTATTTCACACAATTATTTTTATGGGGGTATTAACTTAGTTAATGGCGGGTGTACAAGTGCCTAATATGTATCTTATAAGCAACATTGTATATTATCCGAAACACTTAGCCTGTTTTAGTGTAGGAATTCATCATATTAATAATAATGGCATCGCACTGTATTGTGCTATCGATGATGTCTGAAAGTATGCAATCGACAGGATAATACACATCTTCCATTTGTTTTGCTATAGCGTAGTCAATATATTCATTTAAGTGTGTCACTGGCTTGTCTGATGAGAAATTCCAATGCCCGGCATGATCACGAAATAATGGGTCGCCGTCAACCCAATGATTCGGCCGGTAACGCGCCGGGAACTTGTCTACTTTTGGGGATTTCATTCCTCAGCTTCCTTTTCCTTAATATCAACCAGTATTTGTAATCTGTCCAAGACTTCTTCGCTTGTCATCCAAAGATCTTTGTTATCTAACATCGATTGAATTTCGCTTTCACTTAGGAAATCCTTGTATATTTCGTATAAGAAGTTTTCAGACCATCGGCGTTCATACATGATGTTGTCATACATTTCACCACCCTTGCCGAAGGTGCCGCCGCTGTAGTTGTGAAACATAAACATAGAGTGTGGAGCAACTTCATAGGAATGGGCACACAACATTATAATTGTCGCTGCTGACATACAAGCACCTTCAACCGATACCATAACATATGCCTTAGTTTCTTGTAATGTTCTAGCGAATTGAATCGCGGTGTCTAAATGACCACCCTCAGAATTGATATAAATCTTTATAATATCTTGCTCTGTTGCTTTTCGTATAACATCGAACCAACTTACATATTGATCAGCCGCAGTAATCTCGCCAGACAGATAGAATTCGTACATGTGCCCAATGGGCGTCTTTGTAAAACTTTCAGTATCCAGTAGTTCGCTTATATTCATTTCTCGTATCCAGTAGTTTGGGTATCCACGAATGTATTGGCTCTATAAAGATTTGAGGCGGGTGATAATCAACTGCTATTAATATCACTGACTGTTTCGGTAACATGCCTGTTTGTTCATATAAAGCCGCACCGTAGAATGCACATTGCATAAAATAACTTTCAATCCATTCTCGTTTCTTAGGTTTGGCCGATGTTTTAAAATCAATGATTGATAGCACACTTCTAAAATTTGCCACACAATCGACCCTTCCTGCTATTTGTAATCTGTCGGAATATAACGCAACTTCCTGAGCGTATATGTCTCCAATGTCGGCGTCAAGTACAGGTTTTAATGATAAAAATCCGCCCATCACATTCGGCATAAAACCTGCAGCATAATCATCTTTGTTGTTTAAATAATCTTCCGTGATTTGATGAACCGCCGTACCTCGAGTCGAAGCATGTCGTGAAACACGATCTGACTCAACCTTTCCTACATTTTTCTTCCATTGTGCAATAGCGTCTTTCGACAACATCGACAAGATTGTTGTAATCGAGGGATAATGTTTGCCTTCAGGTGTGCTATAAACACGTCCCCTACCCTCAATCATATCTGCTTTCAGATCATCATAACCCAATGGAAGTCCAACGTGTTTAAACACTACCAGTCAACTCCTAGCTTCATGTGCTCCTTAGTCATAATGTATTCTCGTACTAAATCACTTCTTACTATATCTTCCCATCCAAATTCTATACTCTTAAACATCTTCATATTGGAAAGTATTTCAAGAAAGGTGTTAATCTCTTCCTTGTCTTTTCTCGTTGCAAAATCTGATTGATGATAATCACCACAGGCAATGAACTTACAATTATTACCTAACCGTGTGATCGTCGTGTTTAACTCCCGGCCGGTGAGATTCTGCATTTCATCGACGACTACGATTGCATTATCTATTGTGATGCCACGCAGAAATGAAGTTGTGACAAACTGAACATCACCTGCCGCTTTTAAACTCTCCCAGGCATCACCCTTGTTGAATAGATCATTACAGACGCATACATAAGGTGCTTCATAAACCAGTTTCTTTTCATCTTCGTCACCTGGCAGAAATCCTATATCCCTGGAGGGAACAATTGATCTTACAACAATGAGTTGCTTATATTGTGTTTCCTTGTCTAATACGTCAACCAAAGCATTCGCAATGGCTATAAACGTTTTTCCTGTACCTGCAGAACCTGATAGGATAAGATTGTAATTATCCTTATATGCCTTAAAAACTTTTTGTTGGGTTTTCGTTATCGGCCCGAAGTTAGTGAGATCTTCTAGGCGTAACTTGGCTGATCTTGGTTTCATATTTAATAATCTGGTATGTTATTGACTTTATAGGTTTCTTTAACTTTAGACAACATTTCTCTAAACCCATCGTCGACTTTGATATTAGTGCCAACGCCACTAACGATTTTGGGAGAACCGACGATTTGCTTTATATGTGGGTTGTCTTTTAGATAAACACCCATAGAGGCGTAACTCATTAGTTGTTCAAATCGTTCTTCAGTTTTAATATTTTCAAAATCGTATAATGGCATTTGCTTCTCTTGGTTAGTATTTCGTTTCTTGTATGTCAACGATTTTAGAGTTTAGAAACTCCAATTTCGTTTGTATTTTGTATGCCTGTTTCTGATTGCCTTCTTTCTCTAATCGATAAAGATAATGTTTCAATTCTTTCGAATCCCGTTTAAGACGTTCTATTTGCGGAGACATACTTACCTCGTTTTATAAAATAAGGCTGGTGCGGACTTTACTTCAACACCAGCCGCTTAGTGTCTGTGACAATGATATCACAAAACTATTTATAAAAGAGGTTACTTCGATATCAGATCAGGAAACTCCGCAGTAATTACCTTAACTGTTAACCCTTTAATCACTCCTGCCATTTTCTTGTCTTTCATCAACACAACATATTCAGCGTCAAGGGGATGTATTCGTTCAAGCAACTTAATGAATGCCCCTTCCTTTTGAATTGAAGACATATTAGATTTCTGGCCGACAACAAAGTTACCAAGTTGAATTGATAGTTTATCAAACGGGGCAGGTTTTATTCCTTCGATATTTTCCATATCAAATGGAGTATAAGGAACTTCGCCCTTTGGTATTAGCCATTGAATGGTATCATCAAACGAACCTTTGAGAAAATCACGCAACCCTAAAGAATTGTGATGCCGCAGCAATTTGGACTTGTTGACCGCGCCTGCAGTATTATGTACTTCCGATAACACTTCATGTAAATGTTTACTCATAAAAATTCTCCCACACACTCAATCAAGAGTCGCATTCTGTTAGTTATTAAATAGTTTAAAACCTGGTTGTTGCCTTTCGAAATCTTTGACATTTCGGCATCGTGCGTATCATTAATAAGTTCAACAATGGCACTTGGCGTTTGAGACAAGTCAACAAGATTCTTGTTTCGGACGTAGTTGCGCCATTGATCTTCGGTCAGTTTTAGTTTCAATTCTTCTTCGGTCAGATCAAGCAATGGTTCAAGAAACTTCTTAGAGATAGGTTTCTGTCTGCCCCCTTCAACAAAGATCGTGTCATGACTGTGCATGCTAGGAACTCCATCACCTTTGTCACCTCGAATGATATGTTCTCGTAGATATTGAATAGGATTTTCATGCTTGACCTGTTTCTTCTGTACCGGGGCAAATTGTTTCACATTTGAATAGCGGTGTAGTTGAATGAAGTCTTTGTCGCCCGAGACAATCATCACCTTTTCATGTTGGCCAAATTCTTGAGTACGCTCGACGAGTACACCAATAATATCGTCTGCCTCGGCATCATCAACATATACAACACTATAAGGAAAGTTGGCCTGTAAGTCTTCTCGAATTCCATTAATGATTTCAAATAGAGCATTCCAATCAATACCTTTTTCTGCTGACTTGTCCCTATCTTCCTTTCGTTTGTATTTGTATTCCTTGAAATAGTTTTTACGCCATGATCTTGCATCACAACAGATCACCATAGTACCGTAGTCTTTACGAAACTTAAGATTATACATTCGGATGGAGTTGAGTATTTGGTGCTTGATGATATCAGCACGGGTATGGTCGAGATTATTCACCATGATATTGCTTATCGCAATGGCATTAAAGTCTATGAGTATCACTTGTATTCCTATTTATTAATCATTTCATGTATTATATCACGAATGGATGAGTTTGTCAACCCCTATTTGAACAAAGTTTTCACATGTTTTCGGTGAATTCGGCACCCAATAAATGCATTATAATACTCTTCGGGTCGAAGCAGTACCTCAAGATCGAATTGTAGTTTTGCCTCCATGTAGTTCATTTCTCCTTTCGTTCGGCAAAGCTCTAGTATCTCTCGGTGGAATCTATCTTTACCGAATTCCTCGACCAACGACTTGACTAATTCACTACTACCATAATATTTCTGCCAATCAGTCTCGACGATTTTCTTTCGTTTGCGTGTTTTACCTTTCAGCGGTGGTAATTTGCGAATAGACATAAGAGTTTTCTTGCCGACATATTTCATGCCGTTAGATGTATCTGTTATGCAATATACAAATCCCTTCCATTCACCTATATCATCACTGGTGAATTCTTCTCCCTTATACGTCCACATTCTGTGGAATTCCCTTTTTATGATTATCAAGTATAGTACAAGATTTCATTCGGCATTCCAGACCATCGATTAACTCACAACCATGTTCAAGGTAGTAGTTACAAGACCAAGCAGGGTCGTTTGGATGTAAGATCTTGCCTATAAACTCTTCATAATCAAACATAACAAATTTTTCCTATTCAAACATGTATTTATAATACTAACTCATCCTTCGCAAGCGAGGCATTCACCATTCGAGGCCTTAACTCCGGACTCTGATCGAATGTAATATAATGATTTGATGAACGGATCTTTAAATGCCATTTCATGAATCTTTGAAATCACTTCTTCTTTTTCGTCCGCGCTGAAAAACAAGTTGATTGATTGTGCTTGATCTATATGTCGTTGTCTCGCCGACGCCAATCTAATGATCGCTTCCTGATTAATTTCAAATGCAGTTTTAAATACTGCCTTTTGGTTATCATCAAGCCATGTAACATCCTGAACTGAACCGTTGTCGTCAATGATTGCGTTGATTGTCTTCGGATTAAACACACCATTTTCTTTCATAACAGTTATCAATACAGGGTTGATTCGATCAACTTCGCCCGCACTTGTTCTTTGAACATACGCATTTTTGTATATCGGCTCGATTCCCTGTGATACAGAACCACATAGAATAGCAGATGATAAATTAGGAGCAATTGCCATACGATGAGTATTACGCAAACCATAACCCTTGCACCATTCAGGTTCACCCAGGGTTTCTGCTAACCACCGACTAGCGCGTTCTGAAGCTGTTGCCAGACGTTTAAAGATCGTGTTGTTGATCATATGTGCTTCCATACTTTCAAACGCGATATTATTCTTCTGTAAGTAAGTATGAAAACCTAACGTACCTAAACCTAGCGCTCTACCTTTCTCTGTGAAACGAACCGCTTTTTCTAACCCTCGCACCCTCTTGCCTTCTTGAATAAACTCTTCTGCTGTACAATCGAGAAATACAGTCGATTCAAAAATGACTTCATCAGGGTCAGGCATTTCATCATATTTAGATAAGTTAATTGATGATAGAACACAAGTAAAGGTAACATCGTCAAATCCTTCACCCGATTCACTGGAAGTTGCGTTCAACGTGATCTCTGTACAAAGATTTGAAGCATAAACTTGCAGGCCACGATCTGTGTACATTGGAGGATTTTGGCGATTCACTTTATCAACAAAGAAGAAATAACCCTTACCTGTCAACATTTTGATCTTCAGTGCTTTCTGATATCGAGCAATAGCATCGTCATCGCCTGCATCAAGTCTAGCAATGAATTCGTCACTTATGTTCCAGCCGATGTTAACGTCATCAGGCATTGATTCGACGTGCTGACACATCTCCCAGAAGTCGCCGCTTTCGATAGGAATATAACCTGCCCACGAACCTCGCCGCGTGCTTCCCTGAGATACGTCTCGGGACATTTGTACAAAGTCCTTAAATACAGGAACAACTCCGCTAGCGCTACCGCCGCCTTTAATCGGAGTTCCACGTTCACGAATAGCACCAAGATATGAACTTGTGCCGAAACCGTTTTTAGATAGAAGTGCTCCTTCTTTCTGTGCTTCATAGAAATTATATACGGAATCACCAACATAACTTCCCGAGCACGATACAGGCATTCCACGAGTCGTACCCATATTCGCCATGACGGGTGTGCTTGGAGCAAGGAAACCGTTCCATAACAAATTGAAGAATTTAGTATTCCATTCTTCTTTTGCGTCACCCATGTGTCTCGATGCCGTTTTGGATATGCGTTCAAACGTAGATCTAACATCTGGCTCGGAATCGGTTTGATACTTCTCTTTAAACATCTGCCACCCAGGTGTGGTATACCAATCAGGAATTCTGCCTTCGGCCTGCAACTTCTTACGTTCACGCCCTAATTCTTTATAAATTGATACATGTTGCTCTACCATTACACTTGTCCCCACACGAAGTTATTTTCTTTCCAATCTCTGTTATATTCCGAACCAGTCGAGATAAAGAAGTCATGGAGTTTAGATGAATTGATGTTTTTGTAAAACCAAGCAGCTACAGGATTGTAGCTGGGTTTATATACTTTTTCATAACCAAGTTGTTCAAGACACAAATCGATTCTAGACTGGACAAACATATCTAGCTGATGTTCAGTTATTCCGCGAATGCTGCCCTTTTCGAAAACCATTTTGATGATTTCTTTTTCGTGCTCGTAAGTCTTGATTGCGACCTTAATTATATCTTTTTCTAGAGTTGCAAGTTCCTTCTTAGTTAAATTCGATTCTTTCAATAAGGTTTTGAATAACCAAGCATCGGCCAGTGCATGTAGATTTTCATCTTTAACTGAGAAGTTAATACCCGCGATTAGATTGGTTAATTTGTTCTTACCTTCTGCTTGAAAGTGTTTTAGAAATGCGAAATTAGCGTATAACACCGCTCCTTCAATGAAGGAAAATGCACCCAAACTCCTTAGCAAATCCAGATTGTTGTCTCGAGGGGACGATAATACATCTCCAATCCATGTCATGCGATCATTCAGAATCTTGTTTTCTTTATAAGAGTTATAGAATTCATTGGTCGCGAGACCTAATATTTCATTTATCTTTGAATAGAATGGCGCATGTACATTGATCTCAACATAGGCAAACATATTTGCCATTCGTTGTATATCAGGTCGAGGAAATGCCTTTGCAATTCGATTAGACCAATATTCGTTGCCGACATTCAATTCGTACTCTGTGAACAGTTGTAGTACGGTTATAACGCCGTGAAGTTCCGCTTCGTCGAGGTTGTTCTTGAGGTCGTGAAGATCCTTCTCCATTGAAATTTCACGATCGGTCCATAATATATCTTGTTGTTCCTCTGCAAATGCGATTGCTTCTGGGTAGTCAAACGTATATTCAGATTTCTTTGTTCTAATTCTTGGTAACTCCACACTCATTTGCTTTATTCCTATAGTTCAATGTTTGATACTTCTATTATACATCATTCAGGTGCGTTTGTCAACCAAAGTTATTATTATTTTTGGTTGACAAACTGTAGAGATTGTGTTATAATAACTAAGTCGTGCCGAGGCAGGTTGGTGTACACTAATTAACAGTGACATATTCTGTGTTGGCAGAATTATTTATAATACTGAATTACCGAGATAGGGGATATCAACGGTAATTCAGCATCTATTTAACGATTCTTTTGTTCTGGCATTGCCATTGCTCTTTCACCAAACCACCACATTGTAGCCGTTGATGCAGCAAATACAGTCGAATATAAAACATATCTTACCAATTCAACTATCTCTGTTGTAGAGAATATGGCCTGCGTATCCGATGCAATTAATGCATATTCGGTCAATGTTCCATCTAATATCATATTTAGTTGCACAATAACCAGGCCCCATAATGTTAAAGTTAATACAGGACGGAATAATGTCTTGGCGGCAACAACCCATTTATAATTAGGTTGACCGTTTAGAGCAACTTCACTTTGATGAGTGACATTCATGGCATCCCACGATGCTAGATTAGAATCACTGCTCATTTTCAAAACAAGAAGATCTTTCTGGAATTCTCGTTCTGCCGCTTGTTCAATTGCCTTTGCCGCTCGTTCTTTGTTCTTTACAAAAGCACCTAGTGCAGAGCCGAGTATACCGACGATTCCACCAGAACCAACCGATAACGCTCCCGCAATTAAATCCATCCAACCCATTATGTAGCCCACCTTTTTATGAATTCTTTAAATGACTTCATACGCTTTCGACGCATGATGTTCTTAGGATTATCAGAATACAGTCTCTGCTTCTTACCGGGAGGCATTGATACGTTGCCATCCCCTACATTATTGACCGGTGCATCTTCTTTTAACATTTCTTTATATCCTTTCTGGTTATATAGAGATCTTGTTTAGACATGCTGTGTTTAATTTTGTAGATATCCATACCGAACATATCGCCAATTGATATGCAATTCGCTTCTACGATTATCTTGTTGCCAGCATGGCCAGTAACAAGACCTGTAATCGGGGATACAATGTCTCTATTTAGTTTATAAGTGCCTTCCATAAGAGTGTCGTCTTTTAAAACAAACCATTCGCGGTCTTCATTCAACAATGGGAGTGCCATGTCTGATAATTTTTCCGTTATTTGTTTATGGCCGAAGTCTACTTCATGTTCCTTAAGAAGAAATAACGCGGCTGCATACGACACCAATGCCGACCTACCAAAGGGTACTTTATTCATTATGCGTTTAACATTGAATACAAGTCGATTGAAGACTGAATATGATGATTTTTCTTCAGGTGTTTTTAAATCTGCAACCTTTCGTAATGCTTTCCCTTGGGCATCGACAATTCCAAACTTGAAGGCGTCCGTGCTTTCCCATTTCTGAGTCAGGAGACGCAAAAACTTAAACGTGTAGTATGTGTTGATTGCGCCTGATATTAATCCCATGGGTGCCTCTATATTTCTCTAAGTTTTTTTACAATTAGATCGTCGATCTTATATGTTATCAAAGC
>Ga0307986_10003314_pt1 | contig 11246 bp, 8 predicted proteins | sample EllFjometageno82_FD_203170 | JGI IMG/M metagenome (GOLD analysis project Ga0307986, IMG submission 203170) | Marine microbial communities from Ellis Fjord, Antarctic Ocean - #82 | ecosystem: Environmental > Aquatic > Marine > Unclassified | place: Southern Ocean | collected 2014-10-09
AAGCAGACATCGACTTCGCTCGCTCCCAAGTACGACTTATGGCAGTCAGTGCCTATATCACCCCCGACGACGACCAGATCAATGTGTTGCTCGACTCCGCCGACCCACGCGACGGCCAACTTCGCCGCTTCTTTCTCGAAGTCGCCAACGGCAACTCTGCCGAGGCCATCGCCGTATTGCGAAACCTGCAAGACGACCAGCGTGTGGCCCGCAATCAAGCCAACCAAGCCCGAGATATTGCCCAGCAACTCAAAGCCGATCTCCAATCAGACCTGATCGATCTTGATGAGGCCCGCCAGACCCAGCAAGCTATCCAGGACGATATCGAACGTCGCATCGGTGACTGGGAGTCCGAAGCAGCTGTTCTCGAAACCCAAAATGACGAGCTCACCCAGTGGATCATCGGCGAAGAGGCTCGCATCGAAGCCGAGAGGCAAGCCCAACTCGCCCGCGAGCGCGAGGCCGAGCGTCAGCGCCAAGCCGAAATAGCGCGACAGGCCGCCGCCGACCGACAGGCCGAAATCGATGCCCAGAACAACCGCAACAACACAACCCCTCCAGCCCTTCCGCCCGCCACTGCACCTACCGCATTTGTCTGGCCAGTAAACGGCGGCATTGCCTCCTCCTTCGGCTACCGCATCCACCCGATCTTTGGGGTCCAACGCTTCCATTCCGGCGTCGACCTCAACGCCAGCATGGGAACCCCCATCGCCGCCGCCGCGCCCGGAGTTGTGATCTTCGCAGGCTGGAGAGACGGCTACGGGAACACGGTCATCATCGACCACGGTGGCAGTTTCACTTCTCTCTATGCGCACCAGTCCCAGTTAGGTTCTAGCGTCGGGCAATCCGTCAACTCCGGGACAATAATTGGTTACGTGGGATCTACCGGTTGGTCCACCGGAGCGCACTTGCATTTCGAAATCCGGGTCAAGGGCTCGCCCGTCGACCCCTTGCTTTACCTCTAGCTAATCTCGGCCCACAGGTCCCGGTATGCCCGAGCCGCACGGCCTTTGGGAAATGCACGCGTTACGGGAACGCGTTGTTCACATGCCCGCTCAACCTCGACGGCTGCAGGTATGACCGTCGAGCAAACCTCTCGTGAGCCCGTTTGGAGTTGTTGGTGAAACTCCTGATGTCGCCGTTTTGTCGAATCGAACATGCTGGCGAACGCCCGGGTCCGGGTTCCATCGGTAAACCGGACCAGCTGATCAAAAGCGCGAAGAGAAAGATCCGAGGCCACAACCGGCACCAGGATCTGATCAGCAACCGCCAACGCTCCTAGAACGGGTCCGTCTAACCCTGCGGGCAGATCAAGCAGCACGAGATCAGCATCGTCACGGAGCGCATTGACTCGCTGCTCCACGTCGGTAGTAGTGCCGCCAGGGATTACCCGCAGCAATGGGTGGTGACCCGAAACAACCGGGTCGGAGTATCCCGGACGCTTACGAAACCAACGACTTTTCGGGGCTATTGGGGAAACGCACTCAATGTCCAAAAGGTGACACGAGGCCCCTTGCCTATCGAGATCCCACAGGATGGTGCGCAGTCCTGACTCAGCGGCCACCAAGGCCAGATTTGCCGCCGCAGTGCTCTTCCCGACGCCACCCTTTATTGCCCCAATCGCCACAACTTGCATGGCCTGAGACTACGACGATCTTTCGCCGCGGCGGTGCACCAACTTTGGGAATCCCGATGCGCCAACCACTTTTCGCTCCACAGTTTACGTTCTTGTTCTATGGTGAAAGTAGCAACTCATCCACGGAAGAGTGCTTTCCGAGTCATCCTACGGAAGGATTTCACGATGACTATTTCCGCTATCTTGTCCGAAAAAGGTGACAGCGTCGCCACGATAAATCCCGACGAGCGCGTTGCCGTAGCCATCGATATGTTGGCCGAATGGGGTATCGGCGCGCTTGTGGTTTCGACGAACAAAAAGACCATCGACGGCATCATCTCCGAACGAGACGTCGTCCGCAGTTTCGCGAAGGATCAGGAATGGACCTTTCGTTTGCGGGTGGCCGACATCATGACCGCCACCGTCATCACCTGTTCTCCGACCGACAGCGTCGATGATCTGATGACCTTAATGACGGAGAACCGCATTCGCCACGTTCCTGTAACCAACGAAAACACCCTGGTCGGCATCGTGAGTCTCGGCGACATCGTCAAACAACGTATGAAGACCCTCGAGACCGAATCCGAAGCCCTAAAGGGTTTCATTTCCGGCACCCACTAGCTAGTCCTCCAGCAATGAGCTCAGATGCTGCGTGGCCTCGATGAACTCTTCAACGATGTCATAAACAACTTGCCGGGCGGTCAAAGTCTTGTTCATCGTGCCCACTATTTGGCCGACGAAGTAGTTCGAAAGATCGGCAGCACCCGAGCCTTCGGTATGCGCCGCCCTATTTATCCGCCGCTGCGCGTCAGCAATCAATAACGGCTGCAAGGGCATCCCCAACGGAGCAGGCGTATCGTCGCGTTCCCATTCGTCAGTCCAGGCCGACCGAAGTTGGCGGGCTGGCTTGCCGGTTAGCGAACGGGACCGCAGTGTGTCGGTAGAACGAGCCGCCAACATCTTCTGTTTCACCGTTGGATGAGTCTCGGCCTCTTCAGTGGTCAGCCATACCGACCCACACCAAACGCCGGCCGCACCCAACGCCATGGCGGCTGCCATCTGGCGGCCTCGCCCGATTCCGCCCGCACCAAGAACGGGCACTGGCGCAACAGCGTCGACGATCTCAGGAACCAACACCATCGTGCCGATCTCGCCGGTATGTCCGCCTGCTTCTGCGCCTTGCGCCACGATGAGGTCAACCCCGGCGGCAACGTGGCGCTCGGCATGCGTGATCGTGCCAGCTAACGCGACCACCTTGATGTCCTTGGCATGCGCTTGCTCAATGAGATACCCCGGAGGTGGGCCCAGCGCATTAGCGATCAACGCAATGTTGTGCGACATGGCCACTTCAAGATGCCCCGCCGCCCGGTCCGCGGAAAATGGCGCCGAATCTGACCCCGACACCCAGCCCTTCCCTTCGTCGGCAAGTTCCGGAACGTCGTACCGGTCGATAATGTCGTCGACAAAATCGCGGTGCTCTTGCGGGAGCAACTTGCCGATTTCGGTGACCGTTGGGGCACCCGAGGCCGACCCCGTCGCCAACTTGGCCGGAATGATGATGTCGACGCCGTAAGGAAGATCGCCGATTTCTTCTTCGATCCAGGTGAGATCAATTTCGAGTTGGGCCGGAGAATGGGCCACAACGCCCAGAACCCCCAAACCACCGGCCTTCGAAACCGCTGCGACCACGTCACGGCAGTGGCTGAACGCCAGGATTGGAAATTCGATACCAAACATCTCGCAAACAGGACTCTTCATGCACAAAAAGCTAACGCACCATCGGGCGCCAATTGGCATCGCTTGGCCATAGCGCCCTGCGACATACCAACTATTGCGTCACCAAATTGGGGCTGAGAGCCTCCCAGAACCACAGAATGTTCCCCAAATTGCCGGTGTGAAGTGTTGGTATGAAAGTTGGCCCGAACCGAACTACCCTGTTGCGCACGCGGGCGTTCGCCAACGGACACACTGGTGGCCGCCTACGCTATTCGATCTAAAATCGAGGGGACTCAATGCGGTACGGACTTGCATCGTTGATGGCCACCATCGCGGTTTTGCTTTCGGTCGTCGCCGTACCCGGTCGTTATGTCGAGAACACGCTGTATGACACCGATCAGGTGGTCGAACACGTCGCAACCGTCCTGGACGACCAACGGGTACAGACCGTAATTGCCAACAAGGTCACCGACCAGTTGTTTACTCTCGCCGAAATCGACCGTGCTGAAGCCGAATCGATCCTCGACGAAGTCGCCGATCTCATGGCAAAAGCTGCCGAAGAAGGCGACGAGTCCTACGAGCTTTCGATTCCCGGCCTCGATCCCGAAATCTTTGATCTTGTCTCCGATCTTCCTATTGCCGAAGCGCTGCAAACCGAATCCACGCAGATGGTGGTCGACATTTTGGCCACCGGTCGACTCACCCCCGTCCTCCTAACGTCGGCACGCACCACCCACGAAGCATTTGTCGATGTTCTCAATGAGGAGGGATTTGATCGCCTTCCCGAAGACGAAGCGGCCCAGATCAACATCGACCTCGAACCAGTTTTGAATGCCGCGTTAGCCGAACTGGCTGGCGATCCCGTGCTTGGATTCTTATCCAACACTCAGGTTCCGGTGGGATCGGGCGATTTCGTCATTGCCCACGATGGCCAAGGCAGCGGGGTGCTATGGAGCCTCCTTCGAGTCTTGCCTGACTGGACCGGAAAAGCGGTAGCTGGCTCGATCGTGTTGCTGATTGCCGCGGTGGCATTATCTCCAGAACGAGACCGGATCATGCTTGGCTCGGGCGTGGCCATTGCCTGCATTGCGCTATTAACCGTTGGTGCGGTCTGGGCGGCGCGGGCCATAGCGACCAACGTGTTCATCCGCGAGGACGAACCGCAGGGCGCTTTCGACGCCGTGTATAAGACGCTGGCGGACCCACTCGTGTCGACCGAACTACGGGTAGCTCTACTCGGTGGAATTTTGGCTGCTTTCGGCGGCGTACTTGGCTTGATCCTCGATTGGCAAGCGGACCACAGCCAGCGGTCCGGGCCCACCACAGGGCTTGTCCCCGCGCAGGGGACCGACCAATCACCCTACGAGAACCACCCAACACCGCCCGACACTCGGACGTACTGAGTCCCAGCGGCTACTGCGCCGTGTTCAAAAGGCCAAGTTGGACAAGTCGGTCCTCAACGGTAGCGAAGGTCATCCCGCCGGGATTCATGAACACCAACTCACCATTGGCGTCATAGAACGCGGTGATCGGCATGCCGCCCGGGCCGCCCACAGCACGGTAAAGACCGTTGCCTTGTGGGCCTCCGATATCTTTCACAATCGGAAATTCGCGGATGCCATGATCGTTGGCCATGTCTTGCCAATTGCCCGTTTCGTTGCTGTTAGCAAATACGACGTTTATGTCGTCGCCGTACTCGTTGGCTAGATCCACAAAGTCAGGAAGTTCGCGATCACATTCCACACACCACGAAGCAAAGAAGTTCACAATGGTCGGCTTGCCTTCGAACTCAGACAACGTGAGGCGCCCGTCGTCATCAGTGTCTTCGAGCGCAGGGAGGTCCCAGTTGTTGGCCGCGGTGATGCCCTCTTCGGACTCGCCAGAAAAGGCGGTGAAATAAAACACCGCCCCAATAATGACCACGATCACACCAACGAGCATCACCCATTCGGTAGCACCCGAGCTGCGTTGTTTAACCGGTCGGGCCGGCACTTTGGCGCTTGGCGTGCTGCGGCCTTTCTTGGGCGTGTAACCCTTGCCCGTCTTGGCCGCGGCCTCCGTCGTTCCAGTTGCCTTCGGGGCTGGTGCTGGTGGGCGCTTACGCCTGTTGTTCTTGTTCGACATCGATATTCTCCTTGATTAACCCAGACCGACGAGCCATTCCAGGCCCACCGATCTCATGATCGACTGCAGTTGGGTGGTGACCCAGGTAAGACGGTTCGCCATTAGTAAGGCGCCAAAAATGGCCAGCGTGCCGGCCGACAACATAACGACCGCCTGAAAGTGACGTTTCATGAAGTCGAAAGCGCCGGTCAGACGAGAAAAGGCCAAACCCGTTATAAGGAATGGCACACCCAGACCTAGCGAGTAGGCCGCCAGTAGAGTGCCGCCCTGCCACGGGTCACCCGTCTGAGCAGCGATGATGAGAATCGAACCAAGCACCGGACCAATACACGGGGTCCAGCCAAAACCAAATGCCGCACCGGCAACGGTAGGTGCCGCTCGACCATACTTGCCGAGTTCAGGGTGGAAACGAGCCTCTTGGTACAACCACGGGGCCTGCAGATACATCGACCCGATAAGAAATAGAGCCATGGCAAGAACCAGGGCCCCACTGATACGTGTTAACAGAATTTGGTTGTCAAAAAAAAGTCCACCGATGCTCGTCGTCGACACGCCCAGGAGGACAAAGACGCTCCCGAATCCCAACACGAACAGTCCAGTGTCGCGAGCAACCGCCCATTGTTGGGCGCGGTTTCCCTTATCCACCTCGGTTATGTCAAGGCCGGTGATTATCGACAGATAGCCCGGGACGATAGGCAACACACAGGGCGACAGGAACGAAATTAGGCCAGCACCGAACGCGATGAAGTAGGAAGCGGCGTTTACCGACTCGATGGACATTGCATCGGGAACCCACCTCCTGCGATCGGCATTCCAATCACGGAGATTTCTCAACTGCCGACACCCATTGGTCCTAGGGTGTGAGCGTGTCTGGCGTTGTGCAATCCGAACCACTACTTATCCGGCATATGCCCGCGTCGGCCAACCCTGACGACTTGCTCGACGCTTTCTTCGCCTACGTCACAGAACTGGGTCTCGATCTCTATCCAGCTCAGGAAGAGGCCATCCTGGAGGTCTTCGCCGACAGCAACGTGGTCCTCAATACACCAACGGGATCGGGCAAATCGCTGGTGGCGACGGCCGCTCATTTCTATGCTTTAGCAAATGGCAAGAGAAGCGTGTACACCGCTCCGATCAAAGCCTTAGTCAGCGAGAAATTCTTTGCGTTATGTCGCGACTTCGGCACAGATCGCGTAGGAATGGTCACCGGTGATGCCTCGGTAAACAAAGACGCCCCCATCATCTGTTGCACCGCCGAAATCCTGGCGAACTGGGCCCTACGCGAGGGCGACCAAACCCCGGTCGATGTGGTTATTGCCGACGAGTTTCATTACTACGGCGACCCGCAACGAGGCTGGGCTTGGCAAACGCCATTACTCACGCTCCCTCAGTCGCAGTTCTTGTTGATGTCAGCCACCCTCGGAGATACCGAACGATTCGAGACCGAACTCAAAGAACGCACCGGACGCGAAACGGTCTTGGTCAAGTCGACCGAACGGCCCGTGCCACTCGACTTTGACTACTCCACGTTGCGCCTGGTGCACTCGATCGAAAAGTTGCTCGATAGCGGCAAGGCTCCCATCTACATCGTGCATTTTACCCAACGCGAGGCCACCGAGCAGGCCCAGTCGTTGTTGTCGGTCAATGTGTTGACCAAGGAAGAAAAACAGCAAATCAACGAACTCATCGGCGGATTCCGGTTCGATACGCCCATCGGGAAAGAGATGCGCCGATTCCTCACTCACGGCATCGGCCTTCACCACGCGGGTCTGTTACCCAAGTACCGCCTCCTGGTCGAGAAGTTGGCCCAAGCCGGACTCCTCAAGCTCATCTGTGGCACCGACACCTTGGGTGTCGGCGTAAATGTCCCGATCCGGTCGGTGTTGTTCACACAACTATGCAAGTACGACGGCACCTCGGTTAGGCCGCTGCAGGTACGCGAATTTCAACAAATCGCCGGACGCGCCGGACGCCGTGGGTACGACGATCGTGGCACCGTGTGGGCTCAGGCCCCGGCCCATTGGGTCGAGAATCGCATCCAAGATGAGAAGGCAGCGTCGGGGGGAAAGAAGAAGCAGGTTAAGAAAAAAGCACCCGAGCGCGGCTATTCGCATTGGGACGAGAACATGTTCAATAAACTCATCAATGGCGAACCCGAATCTCTCACGTCGAGCTTCCAAGTCACCCACCAGATGATGCTTAACATGCTCGACCGTCCCGGCGATGGGTGTAGGTCCATGAAGGAACTGTTGCGTGAAACCCACGAGACTCACAAGCGTCGCCGTGGCCACCAGAAGCGTGCCATTTCGATCTTCCGCTCACTGGTTGAGGCTGAGGTCCTGGAGTTTCTGGATGAACCCGACGAGTTGGACCGACATGTACGGGTCACCCTCGACCTGCAGGACTCGTTTGCGCTTAACCAGCCACTGTCGCTCTACGCCCTTGAGGCCATCGAGGCGCTTGACCAGGAATACCCCACCTACGCCCTCGATGTGGTTTCGGTAATCGAAGCGATCCTGGAAAACCCCCGAGTCATTCTGGCCGAGCAACGTAACAAGGTCATCCAAGATGCCCTGGCCGAGATGAAGCGCGAGGGCATCGAATACGACGAACGCATGGACAAAATCGCCGATCTCACGTACCCGAAACCGTTGTCGGAGTTTTTGTATCACTCGTTCGACCTATTCCGGGTTCATCATCCGTGGACCCACAGCGACAACGTGGCCCCCAAGGCCATCGTGCGCGACATGTACGAGCAGTCGATGACCTTCAAGGAGTACATCAACCACTACGGGCTCAAGCGCTCCGAGGGCGTCTTGTTGCGCTACCTCACCGATGCCTACCGGGCGCTGCGTCAGACCGTACCCGAGGAGTGTCAGACCGAAGAGGTAATCGACCTCACCGAATGGTTGGGTGAAGTGGTTCGCCAGACCGACTCGTCGCTGATCGACGAGTGGTCCAGGCTCCAGAACCCCGAGGATGATCCCTCCGAGCTAGCCACCCCAACCGAAGTGACCCGCTCCAATGTCACTACCAATAAACGAGCATTCGCCATCATGGTGCGCAACGCCACATGGGCCATCGTCGAGGCCTTAAGTCGTCGAAACAATGTGCGAGCGGCCGAACTCGCGGGTGGCGACTGGCGTTCCGATGACATCGCCGAGGCCATGACGCCGTACTGGGACACCCACGATGCCCTCACCATCGACGCCGATGCCCGAAGCGTTCGTCACGTCGACTTTGTGAACGAAACAACATTGCATCAAGCCCTCGTCGATCCCGAAGAGTGGAACGAATGGCGTCTCGTCGTGGCTATCGACATCGACGCCTCCATCGACGCCGGCGAGGCAGTAGTCGAACTGACAAGCATCACCCGCCAAGGCGACCGCTAACACAAAACTCCCCGACAAGACTGGGGCTGGTTTCGGCGATCTAGTGCGCTTTTCGCCTCCCGGTTCGAGATTCGCGAATAGATTCGCCTGATAGGGGGTTTGCTTTGTCATGACGCCTCGACGAATAACACAAAATCTGGCAGCGATTCTGCTGTTTGCACTCATCGCTGTGGCTTGTGGAGGCAGTAGCACCCCACAAGCCACAACTACTGACCGCGATGTAGTAGTTAGTGATGGAGCAACCGAGGACGCCGATCCCGAACAGAGCGGCTATGGCGGAACAGCCCAACCGGCCGAAGAGTCCCAGGAAGCCCCACTCTTTGATCCCACCGCCGTCGATCTGCCTTACGACGTATCGCCCAGCGCCGAACCAAACGACGAGGACGTGCAGATCCTTACCGGCAACCCCCGCGACCTGCTCCATCCCACCGCCGCCAGCATCAGCGGCCTCTGGACGACGGATTGGAGTCGCACAACCATCGACATCGGCGAATTGCGCGCCGGGCTGCGGGGCGAAGACCCCCGCGACGGGATTCCTCCCATCGATCGACCATTGTTTGAATCGGTGACCGCGGCCAGCGAATGGCTACAGCCCACCGAACCCGGGGCGCTTGTCTCACTGGACGGCGATGTGCGTTTCTACCCGCTGTCAATCATGACCCGGCACGAAATCGTCAACGATCGATTCGGCAATGTTCCCGTAGCGATCACTTTCTGCCCGCTCTGCAACACGGCACTTGCCTTCGACGCCCGGGTCGACGGTCAACGTCTTCGATTTGGGGTATCGGGGTTGCTCCGAAAGAGCGACCTCGTCATGTGGGACCGACAATCCGAAACTCTGTGGCAGCAAATCAGCGGTACCGGAGTAATCGGTGAGTACGCCGGCACCGAACTTGCCCTTGTCCCCACCTCGATTGTCTCCTTTGGCGACTTCTCGGCCACCCACCCCGACGGCTTGTCGCTTTCCCGCGAGACCGGGTTCGGCACCAGCTACGGCACGAACCCTTACACGGGTTACAGCTCCGGCGCGGGGCCAATCCCGGCATTCTTCCCCGAAGAACTCGACGATCGCCTGCCACCAATGGCCCGGGTTGTTTCGGTCATCGACGACGACGCTGTCACGGCGTACCCCTTTTCGGCAGTAAGTGAGACCGGTCTGATCGCCGACCAGGTTGGGGATCTTTCGATCGCTATTTTCTGGGGTGGGGCCACGACCGACGCTCTTGATGGACAATCCATCGCCAACAGTGAGCAGATCGGTAGTGCTATTGCCTACCTCGCCGAGTTCGAGGGCCAACCACTGACCTTCACCCCCAACGGCGACGACACATTCACCGATGCCGAGACAGGTACTACCTGGAACCTGCTTGGCGCCGGGATCTCCGGCGAGAACGAGGGCGAAACTCTCACGATCGCCCCACACCGCAATGAGTTCTGGTTTGCTTTTGCCGGGTTCTTCCCCGAAGGCAAACTTTGGGAGAGCTAGGTGGCTGAATCCTTCTCTAGGACTACAGCATCTCCCAAAACAGCAGATGGCGCATGGTAATTGCTCACCATGCGCCACCTGACTGTGATGAGGCCTAAGGCCTCAAACGGTTACTACTAAATGGTCTTGCTGGGACGGCCGGGGCCTTCGGTTGGCCGACCAGACATGTCGGAGTTCAAGGAAGCGTTGGCCATAAGCTCTGGCATTAGGTCGCCGATGGACTCGGGGGTGTCGCCCTGGGTAGCGGTAGGACCGAGGCTCCAGCTTTCGGCAATTCCGATGCGATCGCCGACGACGTCGAATACGCGACCGGTCACGCCCGCAGCGGCGGGGCTAGCAAGCCAGGTGGCAACATTGGCAATCCAACGTGGGCCCATAGAGTTCTCTGCGTCCTCAGATCCGAGCAGGCCGGGAAGGTTCTCGGTCATGCGGGTAAGGGCAGCGGGGGCAATGCAGTTAACGGTTACGCCGTAACGCACGAGTTCCATGGCAGCGATCATCGAGAAAGCAGCGATGCCCGCCTTGGCGGCGCCGTAGTTGGTCTGGCCGATGTTGCCGTAAATGCCCGATGGTGACGAGGTGTTAATGATGCGAGCATCGTTGGTCTCGCCGGCCTTGGCACGTTCGCGCCAGTACTTGGAAGCGTGGTGGCTGGGGCCAAAGGTGCCCTTGAGGTGTACCGCTATAACGGCATCCCAGTCCGATTCGGTCATCGAGAAGAGCATGCGGTCACGCAGGATTCCTGCGTTGTTGATAACGATGTCGAGACCACCGAAGGTGTCGAGTGCCTGAGCAACCATGGCCCCGGCGTCGTCGAAGCTGGCGACGTTGCCACCGTTCACGACGGCTTCGCCACCCATGGCGATGATGTCATTGACGGTTTCCTGGGCTGGGGAAGCGTCGCCGCCACCGC
>Ga0307986_10003315_pt1 | contig 11246 bp, 11 predicted proteins | sample EllFjometageno82_FD_203170 | JGI IMG/M metagenome (GOLD analysis project Ga0307986, IMG submission 203170) | Marine microbial communities from Ellis Fjord, Antarctic Ocean - #82 | ecosystem: Environmental > Aquatic > Marine > Unclassified | place: Southern Ocean | collected 2014-10-09
TTCCCGTACTCCTTTTGGATAACTCTTTGGCTAGCTTGATACGTTGAGCTTCGCCACCTGAGAGTGTTGTTGCAGACTGACCCAATGTTATGTAAGTAAGCCCAACATCAGAAAGAGTTTGCAGCTTATTTTTAATTGGTGGAATAGCAGCGAAGAACTCCAATGCTTCCTCAACAGTCATGCCCAGGACTTCTGCTATGTTTTTTCCTTTGTATTTAACCTCAAGCGTTTGCTCGTTATACCTTTTGCTATTACAAATATCACAATTCACATATATATCAGCTAAAAAATGCATTTCTACTTTTATCATGCCATCTCCCTGACACGCTTCACACCTTCCACCCTTCACATTAAAGCTAAATCTGCCAGGTTTATATCCTCGGGTACGTGACTCCTCAGATTGAGAGAATAGATCTCTTATATGTGAGAATAAGCCGGTATATGTTGCTGGATTTGATCGAGGTGTTCTACCTATAGGGGATTGGTCGATGCCAATGACTTTATCAAGGTGCTCAAGACCTATAATTTGCTTGCATTTAATTTCTTTATTTAGATTAGCCTTATTAAGTAAAAAACTACTCATTGGCATGAGAGTTTGATTGATCAGGGAGGATTTTCCTGAGCCTGAGACTCCTGTTATGCAGGTGAAAACACCTATTGGTATTTTGACTGAAATATTTTGTAAATTATTTTCATAAGCACCTTGTATTTCTATGAAATGCTCGGGAACTTTTGCAGTTTTCGGGAAATTAATTTTTCTTCTCCCAGATAAGTATGCTGCAGTCATCGAATCCTTGCTTTTTAAAATATCCTGCAAGCTACCTTGAGCACATATCTCACCACCATGCTTGCCTGCACCCGGACCGATATCAATTATATGATCTGCGCATCTAATCGCCTCCTCATCATGCTCGACAACGATCACCGTATTTCCAAGGCTTTTGAGGTGAAAGAGAGTTTTGATAAGTTTCGCATTATCTCTTTGATGGAGGCCAATAGAAGGCTCATCTAGAACATAGGTTACTCCGACAAGTCCAGATCCAATTTGGCTAGCCAATCTAATTCTTTGAGCCTCACCGCCTGAAAGCGTGCCAGCGCCTCGATTCAACGTTAGATAATTCAAACCTACATCTTCTAAAAAACTTAACCGCTCTTTAATTTCTTTCAATATTTTTTCTGCAATCATAGCTTTCGCACCTTCTAGCTTGATCTCATGAAAAAAGCTTAGTGCATCTGTAATTTTTTTATCTGTAATATCTTGTATAGGAGTATTGTTAATAAATATATTTCTAGATTCTTTTCTTAATCTTGAGCCCTCACAAGAATCGCAGTGACTATCAGATAATAATTTTGCCAATTCATTTCTAATAAATTCAGAATCTGTTTCTTTAAATCGTCTCTCAGTATTAGGTATTACGCCTTCGAATCTATGCTGCCTGACGATTTTACTGCCGCTACTAAAGCTTTTAGAGAAATTAATCTTCTCTTTTGAGCCCCACAAAAGGATGCGTTGTATTTCTTCTGAGCATTCCTCCCAAGGAGTATCAAGATCAAATTTATAGTGCTTGGCAAGACATTTTAGCTGATGAAAATAAAAGCGATTTCTTCTATTCCAGCCCTTAATTGCACCCTCATTAATTGTTGCTTCAGTGTCAGCAATTAATTTTTTTTCATCAAAATATTGAATTACACCAAGCCCATCACATTTTTCGCATGCGCCAAATGGGTTGTTAAATGAAAACATCCTTGGCTCTAAGTCTGACACCGAATATCCGCATTGCGAACATGAGAAATTTGATGAAAATAATAAAATATTATTCTGCTCGTCTAGAATTTCTATTTCTACCAAACCATTAGAGAGACCCAGGGCTGTTTCGATAGATTCAGACAAACGCGATCTATTGTCCTCTTCTTGTTTGAGCTGAAGTCTGTCCACTATCGCTGAAATATTATGCTTTTGATTTTTATTTAGAGAAGGGAATTCATCTAATGGGTGAATAACATTATTAATTTTAACTCTTACAAATCCTTCAGTTTTGAGTTCTTCATATATGCCAAGATGCTCACCTTTCTTGCCTCTGATCATTGGTGCCATCACCATAATTTTTTGGCCTTCTCCTTTAAAATATATCTCATCACAAATCTCACTAATGGTTTTCGCTGATAACTCTTCATCATGATCTGGGCAGATGGGTGTTCCAATTCTTGCATATAACAATCTTAGATAATCGTATATTTCTGTAACAGTTCCAACTGTAGAGCGGGGATTATGGGAGGTTGATTTTTGTTCTATCGAGATTGCAGGCGACAAACCATCAATTTGATCTACATCAGGTTTCTCCATCATAGAAAGAAATTGTCTTGCATAAGACGACAATGATTCAACATACCTTCTTTGGCCTTCTGCATAGATCGTATCAAATGCTAGGGAAGATTTACCCGATCCAGATAAGCCAGTGATTACCACTAGCTCACCCCTAGGTATTTCTAAAGAAATATTTTTAAGATTATGTGTGCGGGCACCTTTTATAGAAATTTTATCCATTTATTTGCAGAATTTTTATACAGCTGATTTGTTTCGAGTTAAACTTAAACAATTATAAGAGGTAATTATGGCTAGAGGAGTAAATAAAGTAATTTTGGTAGGTAATTTAGGGCAAAAGCCTGAGATGCGCTACACACAAACCAATACAGCAGTTGCGACATTGTCGATTGCTACATCAGAATCATGGAAGGACAAAGAATCTGGTGAGCAAAGAGAAAAGACCGAGTGGCATAGAGTTGTTTTTTTTGGAAAGCTAGCAGAAATAGCTGAACAATATCTAGACAAAGGCTCTCAATTATATATTGAAGGGAAACTTCAGACTCGAAAATGGCAAGATAAAGATGGTAATGATAAATACACCACTGAAATTCTTGGGAACGAGATGAACATGCTTGGTGGAAGGCAGGGTTCTGGTGGGGGAGCAGCTGATGTTCAGTCTCAACCTGCTACGCCTATGAGCCAACCTGTTGAGTCCAAGATATCTGAGGAAGACATACCTTTTTAAGTTTCCGTGGATTTTAAAACTATCATTCTAGAACGGCGAGACAATATCGCTGTTCTTTTTTTGAATCGCCCAGATAAGTTAAATGCTTTTACCTTCTCCATGATGGAGGAGATTGTCGCTGCTCTGGATATTGTTGAGGCGGATGATACTTTTCATGCTGTTATCTTTTCAGGTAAAGGCAGGGCATTCTGCGCAGGTGCAGATTTATCATCAGGCCAAAATACTTTTAACCCATCATTTGATGATTTTGCCATAGAAGAAAATGATTTTAGAAGAGATTCTGGCGGAATTCTAACCCTTAGAATGTATAAATTTTCTAAGCCTATTGTGATGGCCTGTAATGGTCCAGCTGTTGGGATTGGCGCTTCCATGCAGCTTGCCGCAGATATTCGCTTGGCGTCTGAGGAAGCCAGATTTGGGTTTGTTTTTAATAACAGGGGCATAGTGCCAGATGCTTGTAGCAGCTGGTTTTTACCAAAGATTGTTGGGATCTCTCACGCACTGGAATTAACTTATTCTGGCAGAATTATTGATGCCAATGAAGCGTTAAAACTAAATTTAGTCTCCAGTCTTCACCATCCAGACAATCTTGTAGAGGATGCGCTTGAATTTACAAATAACATGGTAAGGAACTCAGCTCCAGTTTCTATTGCGTTAACCAGACAGATGCTTTGGCGCTCTCTTGAGGGCTCAGATCCCTATGAGGCTCATGTCATCGAGAGTAAGGCTATTGATTCAAGGGGCGCATCGGCAGATGCCAAGGAAGGTGTGAACTCTTTTTTAGAGAAAAGACCAGCTACTTTTACCAATAAAGTTTCCACTGATATGCCTAAATTTTTTCCATGGTGGAAATGATGTATTCAGGCATATGAATAATTTACGCTGGGATGAATTTGAAAAAGTTGATTTAAGGGTAGGCACCATTATTTCTGCTGAGATATTTGAAGAGGCTATTAAGCCAGCAATAAAAATGCATATCGATTTTGGTGATGAGATCGGCATTAAAAAGTCATCCGCGCAAATTACAGACCATTACGATCCAGAAACATTAATTGGAAAGCAAGTTTCAGCAGTAATAAATTTTCCAAAAAAACAGATTGGACCTCTGATGTCCGAGTGTCTTGTGACTGGATTTACCCAGCCGGACGGCAGTATTATCTTGGCTGTTCCTGATCAAAAAGCCGTTAATGGCTCGCGCTTAGCTTAAAAAGAGAGAAATAACCGCGAACATTGGGTATAAAATTTCGATAAGAACCCTCTGAATCTTACTTACTAAAAATTAAACTAGCGTTTGTTCCACCAAAGCCAAACGAATTACTCATGACGGCTTTAATTTTCTTCTCAATCATAGTTTGAGCAATTTGCAGCCCATCAGCTTCCTCAACTAAGTTATCTATATTGATAGAGGGCGCGATAAAATCATTCTGCATCATAAGGATCGAATAAATTGCTTCTTGAGCTCCTGTAGCTCCTAGGGAGTGCCCAGTCAAAGATTTTGTTGCGCCAATAATAGGCCCACCACTTCCAAAGACATTCTTGATTGCACCTAATTCAGCTAAATCACCTACAGGTGTGCTTGTTCCGTGCGCATTAATATAATCAATTTCACTGCCGTGAATGCTTAATGCTTCGCTCATACATCTTGTCGCACCCTCTCCAGATGGAGAGACCATATCGTAACCGTCTGAATTTGCGCAATAGCCAGTTAATCTGGCGAGAATAGGAGCATTTCTTTTTATTGCATGCTCCTCTTCTTCCAGAATTAGCATTCCAGATCCGCCTGCAATGACAAACCCATCCCTATTTGCATCAAAGGCTCTTGAGGCTTTTTCTGGAGTTTCATTGTATTGAGAGGAGAGAGCGCCCATTGCATCGAACATTGATGATGAGGTCCAATGCTCTTGCTCCCCACCACCGGCTAGAACTATATCTTGCTTACCTAATTGAATTAGCTCTGCTGCATGGCCTATGCAATGAGCGCTTGTTGAGCAAGCTGATGAAATTGAATAGTTCACACCTTTAAGTTTAAGGGTGGTACCGAGAATCGCTGAAACCGTGCTTCCCATTGTTTTCGTTACCGCATAAGGTCCAATTCTTTTCGGGCCTTTCTCTCTAGCAACATCAGAAGCTTCGATTTGCGCAGCAGATGAGGCACCACCAGATCCTGCAACAATCCCAATTCTAGACGTATCTACTAACTCAAGATTTAACTGAGCATTAATCAAAGCTTCTTGAGCGGCTAGATATGCAAAACCCGATGCCTCACTCATAAATCTCAGCACCTTTCTATCAATTAAGTCTGAAAGATTTATATCTATAGATCCAGAGACATGGCTTCTAAAGCCCATTTCTTTGTATATTGGGTTAAGCTTAATTCCTGACTTTCCATTTTTTAAGCTAGCAAGGACTTCATTTAAACCCTTCCCAATACAAGAGACGATACCCATGCCGGTGACAACAACATTCTTCATTAAAAATTACTCGTATCTTTAAACAAGCCAACTTTTAGGCCATCCGCAGAATAGACATGTCGATCATCTACATACATATTTCCATCCGCAAAGCCTACAACAGCACCTCGATTCACAACTCTTTTGATATCAATTTCATATCTTACTAGTTTGGCACTTGGCGTTACTTGGCCAAAAAACTTAACCTTATCTGAACCTAGAGCTCTCCCATGACCTGGCAGTTCTAGCCAACATAAATAGAAACCTAATAATTGCCACATCGCATCTAAGCCTAGGCACCCAGGCATAACAGGATCAGATTTAAAGTGCACATTAAAAAACCATAATGTTTCTTCAACATTTAAATGCGCAATAATTTTTCCCTTAGAGTATTTGCCTGACGTTTGATCAATTTGATCAATTGAGTCAAACATCAACATCTCATCTGCTGGAAGCCTTCCGTTATTTGGTCCAAATAAATCTCCATTTCCACAGGAAATTAACTCTTCTTTATTGTAAGTTGGAGCTGGTTTAAATGTCATGATCTGCGTTGGCTAGAAAATATAATTAAGTTTAACATTTCTTGGTAGCAAGCATGGTGGCTGAGCTTTTCTAAACTTTTTCTAGCTTTTGTTAGATAAGCATTAAGGAGTGATTCTGCTTCTCGAGCTGGCGCCTTGGCCCTGACCATAGTAAACACTTTCTTCTTAAGTGTTTTGGACATCTTTTTATTTCCAAGATGGCGCAATAAAAATTCTTTCTCTTCGTTTGTAGATTTATGCAATGCAAAAAAAAGTGGAAAGGTAATTTTGCCTTCTTGAAAATCCTGTAAAGCTGACTTGCCAGTATCAATATAAAGGGATTCATAATCTAAAATATCATCTTGAATTTGAAAGGCTATACCTAGTGTTTTGCCTAACAGACCAAAGTTTTTTACGTCAATATCAGACGCATGCGCAAGCATCGCTCCTGATTTAGCTGCAGCTTCAAAGAGACGCCCAGTTTTGAAATAACTCACCTTTAGCAAGTCCTTGAGTTCAAGGCTAAGAGAGTTTTCATATAGACTAAGCTGAATTATCTCACCCCTAGCAATATCATTTGTAGCGTCAGCTAGCTCTTTTAAGATAAGCGGTTGTTCGAGCTTTACCATCATCATAAAAGCTTTAGAGTATATAAAATCTCCTATCAAAACACTGTATGAGTTACTCCAAACACGATTGACTGATTTCTCACCGCGCCTTAGGTTAGATTCATCCACAACATCATCGTGCACCAGTGTTGCTGTATGCAAAAGCTCAATAATACTTGCAAGTTCTATTCTCTTGAGAGGTTTAATCGTTTTTGACTGAGATGCAAGTAATGCAATTAAAGCGCGAGTTTTTTTCCCCTCAGCTTGAAAAATATACTCATAGATATCTTGAATAATTTTTTCAGAAGCTAGTTCTGTTATTATTTTTTTTTGAACTTGTAAAAGCTCATTATTGTGAGAGTGAATAATTTTATACATCTTAAATAATTGGACGATTGAAATTATACGATAAGTATTGGTAATTTCCTTTAGATAAGTATTGATAATTTGTTGTATTAAGCGTATATTTTGCCACCTTTAAGAGAGAACTATGTACGCAGTAATAGAAGCCGGTGGAAAACAACACAAAGTCGAGCTAGGACAAACCCTGGAGATTGATCTTATGGATGAAGAGTCAGGCGCAGAACATGCGTTTGAAACTGTCATGCTTTATGTCGATGGAGAGGATGTTCAAGTTGGCCAGCCATACATTGAAAATGCTAAGGTGATAGCCGAGGTTGTGGACGAAGTGAAAGGAGAGAAAGTATCTATCTTAAGGTTTCGAAGAAGAAAACATAGCATGCGAAAAATCGGCCATCGACAAAGATATACTCAAATTAAAATTAAAGAAATTAACGTAGGTAAATAGTAATGGCACATAAAAAAGCAGGTGGCTCTAGTAAAAACGGCCGCGATTCCAACTCCAAGAGACTTGGAGTAAAGCGTTTTGGTGGTCAGCTTGTTAAACCGGGTGAAATTATTATTCGTCAGCGTGGAACAAATACCCATCCCGGTATCAATGTTGGAATGGGAAAAGACCATACATTATTTGCTACTTCAGATGGCCATGTTCAATTTACCTATAAAGGTATCAAGCAAAAGAAGACAGTTAACGTCATTTCTCAGTAATTCATGAATTTCATCGACGAGGCTCTGCTAGAAGCAAGGGCTGGAAACGGTGGCGCCGGTAGCACAAGCTTTAGAAGAGAGAAGTTTATTCCCCGAGGCGGCCCTGATGGTGGAGATGGTGGAAAGGGTGGCGATATTATTTTTAGAGTAGACCCAAATCTCAACACTCTTGTTCATTTTAGAAATCAAAAATACCTAATTTCTAAAAATGGTCAAACTGGCTCAGGTAATAAAAAAACAGGTCAAGATGCTGATGACTTAGTTGTATTGGTGCCTAAGGGGACCGTAATATTTGATTCATTGGTTGAAAAAATTGTTTATGACTGCTGTGATGAGGGTGTGGACTATTTAGTGGCAAAAGGCGGGGAAGGTGGGGCTGGAAACTGTCGTTTTAAATCTAGCACCAACCAGGCTCCCAGAAGGCATACCCCAGGGTGGCCAGGAGATGAGATCTCTATCAGATTAGAGTTACGCTCATTGGCGGATGTGGGTCTTGTGGGCTTCCCTAACGCCGGCAAATCTACTTTTTTGAAAAGTGTATCAGCAGCGCAGCCAAAGATCGGAGACTATCCCTTCACAACTTTAAGACCGAATCTAGGTACTGTTCAGATTTATGATACTTCCTTTATTATCGCCGATATTCCTGGTTTGATTGAGGGTGCTTCTGAGGGCATTGGCTTGGGTTTAGACTTTCTCAAGCATATTTCTAGAACTGGTCATTTGCTCATTTTGCTGGACCCGCAGAATACTGAGAGCGTGATTGAAGAGCAACTGACAATTTTACTAAATGAACTCAGGACCTATGATCCTAGTCTCTTAGAAAAAACTATCTGGATTGCTCTAAATAAAAAAGACACCCTCACAGAGGATGCAATCCTAGAACTACAGTCTACTCTTGAGAAAACTTTGGAATCTTTAGATCTTCATCCAAGGGGAGTGATTACAATTTCAGGTTTTACAGGCGATCAAACCAATAAATTACTCGGCATGATTGCAAGAGAGATGACCGGAGGTGGGGAAGAGGACTAGCTTATTGCTTTAACAGCTTTAACAAGTCTACTTTTTGTTCTTGCAGCCGCATTCTTATGAATAACTTTTTTTGCCGCAGTAGAATCTAGCACTTTTTCAGCAGTTTTAAGAAGCTCAGCTGCAGACTCTTTATTATTTTCTGCAATCGCATTTCTTACAGCTTTAACTGCTGTTCGAGCTTGAGACCTTTGAGAATGCTTGAGTTTATACCTGTCAGCATTCTGACGAGCTCTTTTGATTGATTGTTTACTGTTAGCCATATCTTTAATTATTAGATGCGGTAGTTTAATGATGTTCATTTCATCTGTCCACTGTATTAATTAAATATATTTGCTGAATGTTTTTTTCTTGAATAAGCTATCCATGTCAAGTAAACTTTACAAATGAAAAATATATTTTACGCCCTGCCATTTCTTTTTAGTCTAAACGTATCAGCAGATCTCGGTGTGAGCGAGGAATTTATTGAGAGATTTAGCTCGCTACCTTCTTATACAGATATTGATCTCTCGCCAGATGGCAAGATGATTAGCGTTATTACAAAAATGCCTGATGACAAGAAAGGACTGACTATCTTTGATGCTGAAGATTTAAGTTTGATTAATACAATTACACTAACGAATGAAGAAGAGATAGAAAGCTATTACTGGGCAAATAATACCAGACTGTTAATTCAAGTTGGCTATTACGATAAAAAATATGGACGAGGTTCAGCAGGGGAATTCTTCTCTATTAATTATGACTCAACAAAACCTGCTTATGTGTTTGGCATGAGGAAACGAAATAATAAGACTAATAAATCTGTGCTAAGTAAAATGTCTGGCGGTTATGTTGAGAATATTTTGGAGGATGATGCTAGGCATGTCGTGATCTCTGCATACCCTTTTGCCACATCAAACACTGGGAGCTTTCTGACTTCAATCCGACTTAATGTTTACAATGGCCAGCAAAAGAAACTTGGGAAGTCGCCTCTGGCTGGCGGTCAAGTCCTCACAGATAGCGAAGGCGTTCCCCGCTTTGCTACTGGAAGTGATATTGATAACAATACTGTCACTATGTACCGTGCTTCTAAGAAGGATGACTGGGAAGTGTTGAGCAAAACTCCATACGGTGAAGGGGAAGTATTCCCTGTAAATATTTCTAAGGATGGCTCAACAATCCATATGCTCGATAACACAGAAACATCGACCTATCAGCTTAAGAAAATTCATACGACAACTGGAGAATCCGAAGTTATTTTTTACCATCCAAAATTCGATCCTGACCCACAAATCATCGATGATGTAGTTATGGGAGCGACAGTTAATCCTGGATACACTCAAGCTTATTGGTTTGATATTGATAGCCCTTTGCAAAACTCTATTTTGCAAGCAGTGAATGCATTTAACGGGAATGTTGATATCTTTGACACAAAAGAGGTTGGCATAGTTGCCCTAACGAAAGCTAGAGATAAAGCTATTTTAGCAATCAGAGATTCTGTCTCATCACCAAAATACTACCTTTATGATATGAAGAAAGGTCAGATGAAGTATTTATTGACCATGTGGCCCGAAATAGAGGATGCTGGGCTGGAAGAGGAAATACCATTTAACTTTACAAATTCGGATGGGGTAGTCATCCATGGATATTACACTCGAGCAAAAGATCAGCCAGAAGGTCAGACTGCTCCTATGATAGTCATTCCTCATGGTGGCCCTCATGCAAGAGATTCTTGGGGTTTTGATCCAGATACACATATTTTCTCACAAGCCGGATATGCGGTCTTAAAAGTTAACTTTAGGGGCTCCACTGGTTATGGAAAAGAGTTTACCAAGTTAGGCTTTGGAGAGTGGGGCGCTGATACTCAACAAGATATTATAGAGGCAACTGAATGGGCCATTGACGAAGGTATAGCGAATGCAGAGAAAATTGGAATATATGGCGGAAGTTTTGGGGGCTATTCAGCGGCCATGGCACCCATGTTAAGGCCTGATTTATATAAATCGTCCGTAGCTTATATTGGAGTCTTTGATTTAGAGATGCTCTATAACGAAGGCGATATTAGGGGCATTAAATGGGGTGGCAAGTATCTTGATAAGACTCTTGGGAAAGATCCTAAAAAAATTAAGGCCATGTCACCAGTATTACAGGCAGAGAAGTTAGAAGCTCCGATTATTATTGTGTCCGGTGAAGCCGATCAAAGGGCGCCAGTTGAACATGCCTATGCGTTAGCTGAAGCTCTAGAGCAAGCAGGAAAAGAGCACGAGCTTATTATAGTTCCAAATGAAGGCCATGGCTTTAGGAAGCCAGAGAATCGCTTTATGCTTTACAAGAAAATGCTGGAGCACTTCGACCGTACTCTATAAAAAAATGGTGGAGGCGGCGGGAATTGAACCCGCGTCCGTTAGTCCTTCAACCTGACTTCTACATGCTTAGCTCACTCTTTGTGTTTCGCCTTAATGACCCGAAGAGCAGGGTACTAGAGACTAGACTAGTTAGATTTCACGTTACTGCGTTTAGTCAACACAGCAAAGCTAGACTATG
>Ga0307986_10003320_pt1 | contig 11241 bp, 8 predicted proteins | sample EllFjometageno82_FD_203170 | JGI IMG/M metagenome (GOLD analysis project Ga0307986, IMG submission 203170) | Marine microbial communities from Ellis Fjord, Antarctic Ocean - #82 | ecosystem: Environmental > Aquatic > Marine > Unclassified | place: Southern Ocean | collected 2014-10-09
GCCGTCTTTGGCTAGTCATCAGGGTTAGTTGCTTGAGCTTAAGAGTGATCTTAAGCCTAGAGAAATGATAGGTTTAAATGACAGAACCCGGCTTATAGTTTATCTGGCAACTTTATTCACAGGTTAATTTATTTAATATTAAATGTTCACCTTTTGATTCATAATTGAATCCACTCTGTTCTATTTTTTCATTTTAAAAGTGTATTAGAAAAAAACCACTTGTTGAGTGGGCAATTAATATTGATATTAAAATAAGGTTAAATAGAGGAAAATCAATTAAAATCAACATATTGACTATTCTGCAAAAAACCCATATTGTCCCATATATTCCCAAATAAGGAATTTATGAAATATAAAGAATATGTTTTTATCGACCTACGAGAACAGAATAGACAAAAAAGGGAGAGTGTCAGTGCCTGCTAGCTTTAGATCTCATCTTTCAAATTTAGGATATAATGGTGTTATCTGCTATCCGTCATTTAACAACCAATCTATTGAAGCTTGCTCTCAAGATAGAATTGAAAAACTTTCAGCAAGCATAGATGTATTAAACCCATTTGATGAAAAAAGAGATTTTTTTGCAACATCAATTTTATCTGAAAGTATGAATTTACAATTTGATAGCGAAGGTAGAATCTCACTTTCAACAAAACTATTAAAACATGCAAAAATTAAAAACAGCATGTTATTTGTTGGTCAAGGACAGACATTCCAAATATGGGAACAAGCAGCATTTGAAAAATTTAAGGTAACTGCAAAAAAAAAAGCAAATCTAAATCGAGCAAGCCTTAAATGGGAAAAACATTTTAATAACACTGAGGGGAAATAAAAATGACAATTAACTTTAAAACACCAGAAATAAAAGAGTTACAACCAAGACTATTAGTTTTAGGAGTTGGAGGAGCTGGCGGTAATGCAATAAATGAAATGATAGATAGTGGGTTACATGGAGTGGAGTTTGTTGCTGTAAATACTGATGCACAAGATTTAAAACTTAGTAAGGCAAAAGCTAAAATACAAATAGGATTAAATTTGACAAAAGGTCTGGGAGCTGGTGCTAAAATTGATATTGGTCAAGCAGCCGCAGATGAATCTTTAAATGAAATTGTAAATACTTTGCAAGGTTCAAATATGGTTTTTATTGCTGCTGGCATGGGTGGAGGAACTGGAACAGGTGCAGCACATGTTATTGCAAGAGCAGCAAAAGAATTAAATATTTTAACAGTTGGTGTGGTTACACTTCCTTTTTTATATGAAGGTCCTTCAAGAATGAGAAGAGCTCAGCAAGGTCTTGAAGAATTAAGAAAACATGTTGATACAATCATTGTAATACCAAATCAAAATTTATTTAAAATTGCTAATGAACAAACTACATTTAAAGAGTCATTTAATCTTTCAAATAATGTTTTAATGCATGGAGTTCAAAGTGTAACTGATTTAATGGTTAGACCAGGCATTATAAATCTAGATTTTGCTGATGTTGAAACTGTAATGGCTTCAATGGGTAAAGCGATGATGGGTACTGGAGAAGCTGATGGTGAAGGAAGAGCAATGAAGGCTGCAGAAATGGCAATTAGCAATCCTTTAATTGATGACTACACACTAAAAGGAGCAAAAGGATTGCTTGTTAATATTACGGGCGGTGACGATCTTAAACTTTTTGAAGTTGATGAAGTAGTTAACAAAATAAGATCAGAAGTAGATGCTGAAGCAGAAGTGATTATAGGTGCAATAACTGATCCATCTCTTGATGGCAAGATAAGAGTATCAATTGTTGCAACGGCTCTTGATGGACAACAGCCAGAAGGAAAATCTGTAATTAATATGGTTCACAGAATACAAAACAGAAATCCGGGTTATTCAGACTTTGGAAATTCAGGCGCACCACAGTCATTTAATTTTTCACCAACAATGTCCACACCCATTTCACATGGAGCAAATGCATTGAAACTTGAAAACGAAGTTGTTGCAGAAACCGCATCATCAAGTGTTTCATCAGAGGCAATTAATGACCTTAATAACACGTATAATGAAGCGCTATTAAATAATCAGGAAACAGAGGCAGAAAGTATAGTTGAAAACAGTCAAGCAGGTGGCTGTGATCAATCTTTTGCAGTAGAAACAATTAAAGACTTGGGCACAAATAAAATTGAGCACACTTCTAACGGATTGGAAAATTTTGGTGTCGAAGAAGAAATTGCACCAGATTTATTTAATTCTGATAATGAGACTACAGAATCTCAAGATCTATTATTAACAGAAACTAGCGAAGAAAGTTCTGAAGATGATGATTTAGAAATTCCAGCATTTTTAAGAAGACAAAAAAATTAATGGTCTTCAAAAAAAAAAATGATAGCCACCATTATACCAGATATGAGAAATCATTACCCGGTATTACTAAATGAATTAATTAGTATTATTTCCCCTCAAAATGGTGGCACATTTATTGACTGCACCTTTGGTCAAGGCGGGTATACAAAAAAAATTTTAGATTTCAAAAATACAAAAGTCATAGGTTTAGATAGAGACTCAGATAGCATAATAAAAGCTGAAGAAGTTATAAAAAAATTTGAAGATAGATTCTTATTTAAAAACATCAAATTTAGTCAACTCAATAATTTAAAAGTCAAAAATGAAAATATTAGAGGCGTATTGTTTGATTTGGGTTATTCTTATACTCAAATAAAAAACCCAAAAAAAGGACTCTCATTTAATGCTATTGGTGAACTTAACATGAAAATGGGAATTAATGATTTTTCAGCAAAAGAAGCAATTAATAATTTAGATGAAAAAGAACTTGCTAAAATATTTAAACACTTTGGAGATGAAAAAGATAATAAAAGAATAGCTCATAATATCGTAGAAGACAGAGAAAATAGAGAAATTACAACAGAAGAATTAGTACGCATAATAGAGTCCTCAAAAAGAAAAAAAAATTTCAAAACACATAGTGCAACAAAAGTTTTTCAAGCTTTAAGAATATTTGTTAACAAGGAAATTAGCGAATTAATTTATGGCCTCATAAATGCAGCAAAGATCGTCAAGAAAGATGGGGTAATTGCGGTTGTTACTTTTCATTCAATTGAAGATAAAATTGTGAAATATTTTTTTAAAAGTTTGTCAGAAAATAAAAGTATATCCAGATATTTACCTAAGAATGAGGAAAAGGTTAATATATTTAAGTCTATTCAAAGAAAACCAATCATTCCATCAGTTAAAGAAATACAGGAAAACCCACCTTCAAGATCAGCAAAATTAAGATACGTTATAAAAAAAGAAGAATTTTATGACTTTGAAACAGATATCTTAGATAAATTTAAACATCTTATTGAAATTGAAAATTTTTCAAAAAAACTGTGAAAAAAATAATATTGTCAATTATCTTTGCATTAATTTTAGTGACATCTTTAGTAAAAAATTCTACAAAAAAAATTGAAGACAAAACATTTCAGTTAAATGAAAATATTAGGTCATTAAAAATAGAATTTAGTGATGTAATGCTGGAATATAATTTTTTAAGTTCACCAGAAAAACTAATTCAATTTCAATCACAGTACTTTGAAAAAGATTTAATAAAAATAGATATAATGAAAATCAAAATAATATCTGAAGAAAATAACCTCATAAAATTGAGTGATTTTATAAAAAAAAGAGATGATGAAAAGTAAAAATCCTAAAATTACTTTAGAGGAGTATGAAAATGAATTTTCTTATAGGAAAAGTAAAACAAATTTAAATATTGAGTTTAATAGAATTGCATTTATTTTTTTTATATTTTTGACAATTTCAATAATTTTCTCAATACAACTTCTTCATTTAGGTTCATTAAAAAAAGAAAACAAAGCCACCAAAACATTTGTTAACAAAAAAAATTATAGAGCCGATATAGTTGATCGAAAAGGAGACTATTTAGTCAAAACAGTTAGTTCTGTAGATATCGGTATTAGCCCAATGGAAGTAATTGATAAAAAAAAATTACTAATTAACCTAAAATTAATATTTCCGAATAAAAATTATTCTGTAATTAAAAAAAAACTTAATAAAGATAAATTTTTTAAGTTTGAAAAAAAAATATCAATAGAAAATTATGAAAAAATTATGTTACTTGGAGATAAATCGATTAAACCAAAGGAGACATTGACAAGATTATATCCACAAAAAAATCTTTTTAGCCATATCATTGGTCAAATTGATGATGATAATAATGGTATATCAGGAATAGAAAAATCTTTTGATGAAAAGTTGAAAAAAATAAAAGAACCGCTTCGATTAACAGTGGATGCAGACATACAATATTTAATTAGAGAGGAATTGATAAAGTTCCAAAAAGTATTTAAAAGCAAAGGGAGCACGGTTATTTTAATGAATGTTAATAATGGAGAAATTATTTCAATGGTTTCATATCCAGATTTTGATCTTAATAAAAGAGAAACTATAAATGACTTAAATTTTATAAATAGAGCTACTAAAGGTGTTTATGAGTTAGGATCAGTTTTTAAAACTTTTACAGTAGCTGCAGGATTAGATGAAGGTTTAATCAAAACAGATACAGAATTTTTAAATTTAGAAAAAAAGTTAAAATGTGGAAAAAGTACAATTAGAGAATATGATAAAGAAATACCATCAAATCTCACAGTGGAAGAAATTTTAATTAGGTCAGGAAATGTAGGTTCAGTTCGTATTGCGCAAAAACTCGAAATTGATAAATTGAAATTATTTTTAGAAAAAATAGGAGTTTTAAATAAAATTAATTTTGATATTGAAGAAGTTGGTGAGCCAATCTCTTTTAAATGGGGGAAATGTAAATTAGCAACCGTATCATTTGGACATGGTATAACGACAACCCCATTACAACTGGCAAAAGGTTATGCAATTATTGCTAATGGAGGATTTGAAATTAAACCAACTCTGATCAAACAAACATCAGTAAAACTCAAAAAAAAAAGAATAATTAAAGAAGGAGTTTCTGAAGAAATAAATTTAATATTAAGAAAAATAGTTAACACAAGAGAAGGAACTGCTGGATTTGCAAATATAGAAGGGTATGAAGTGGGTGGAAAAACTGGAACAGCAGAAAAAGCAATAGCAGGTGGCTACACAAGAAAAGCAAAAGTTAATACCTTTGCTTCTATATTCCCGACCTCTAAGCCAAAATACGTGTTGATAGTACTATTGGATGAACCAAAAACCTCAGAAGATTATATTTATGAGTATAAAAATAAAAAAGGATCATACAAAGGAACACCATTTAATACAGCTGGATGGACATCAGTAGAAGTAGCGGGAAAAATTATAGAAAAAATTGGGCCTATTTTAGCCACAAAATATTTAGAAATTAATTAATTCATGTTAATCGGTGATTATTTTAAAAAGATAAACTTAAAAAATAAAAGGCATTATTTTTCAGGCCTTAGTTTCAATAGTCAAAAATGCAAAAGGAATAATATTTTCTTTGCTATTAAAGGAAATGAAATAGATGGAAATAAATTCATTGATCAAGCTATTAAAAATGGAGCAAAAACAATTATTTCTAATCAAAAATTTGAAGGCATAAAAAAAGATATACTTTATGTAAAGTCAAAAAATTTAAGAAAATCATTATCTGAAACAGCTTACAGAGTTTTTCACGATAGACCAAATAATTTAATTGCAGTAACAGGAACAAATGGAAAGTCATCTATTGCTGATTTTTATTTTCAAATATTAAGATTAAATAAAAAGAAAGTAGCATCTATAGGAACATTGGGAATACAAACAGAGTCGTATAAAAAAAAAGCATCAAATACTACGCTAGACCCATTAATATTAAGCTCTTGTTTGAAAAAACTAAAAAAAGAAAGAATAAATAATGTAATATTAGAGGCTTCTAGTCACGGTCTTAAGCAACATAGGTTAGATGGTTTAAAGTTTAAATCAGGAATTTTTACAAATTTATCTCATGATCATTTAGATTATCATAAAAGTTTAAATTCTTATCTTAAATCAAAACTATATTTATTTGAAAAATTGATGGATAAAGGCTCTAATATAATTACTGATATTTCAATTCCTGAGTACAAAAAAATTGAAAGAATAGCACTAAAAAAAAGATTAAAAATAGAAACAATTTCAAATAAAAAAAGTGGTTTAGATATAATTTCACATGAATACTTAAGAGAAAAACAGTTAATTGAAGTTAAATATAAAAGTAAAATTTATAAATTCCAAACTTTATTAATAGGAAAAATACAAATAAAAAATATTCTAATGGCAATGCTTGCAGCTAAAAAAAGTGGATTGAGTTTTAAAAAAATAATAAATGTAATAAAAAAAATTAAATCAGTGAATGGCAGGTTTGAGCCAATTGGAAAAATAAAGAATAATTCCAAGGTTATTCTAGATTATGCTCATACACCAGATGCTTTAAAAGTATGTTTACAAAATTTAAAAGAACAATTTTATGGTAAAAAAATTTCAATTATTTTTGGTTGTGGGGGCAACAGAGACAAAATAAAGAGACCATTAATGGGGCAAATTGCAAATTATTATTGTGATAAAGTTTATTTAACTGATGACAATCCAAGGAGTGAAAACCCTAAAAAAATAAGATCGGAGATTAAAAAAAATATTAATAAATCAAAAGTTTATGAAATTGCTAATAGATCTGTAGCAATTAAAAAAGCAATATTAGATTTAAAAACTAGTGATATCTTAATAGTAGCAGGTAAAGGCCATGAAAAAATACAAGATTATGGCAAATATAAAAGATTATTTTCTGATAAAAAAGAAATATTAAAAAATATTAAGGTAAAAAATAAAAAATTATTTGATGATATTAAATTAAATATTTTAAATGAAATAAGTGGATCAAGTAACTTTAGTTTAAAAACTAAAATTAAAAATGCCTCAATAAACTCAAAAGAAATAAAAAAAGGCGATATTTTTTTTGCCATTAAGGGAAAAAAAAGAAATGGAAATCTGTTTGTAAAGGAAGCTTTTAAAAAAGGGGCATCTTTAGCTATAGTTACCACTTTAAAGAATAAACCTAGACAAATTAAAGTAAAAGATACTTTAAAATTTTTAACAAAAGTCTCTTCGATTTTAAGAAAAAACACATCTAGTAAAATTATAGCAATTACAGGCAGTTGTGGAAAAACATCCTTGAAAGAGTTAACTGGAAAAACTTTTAAAAAAATTAGTAAAACAACCTATTCTCCAAAATCATTTAATAATAAGCTTGGTGTTCCGTTAAGTTTGTTTAACTTAAAAGAAAATGATCATTACGGTATTTTTGAAATTGGAATGGATAAACAAGGTGAAATAAACCATTTATCAAAAATTCTTAAACCTGATGTGGGTGTGATAACAAATATTTCTTATGCACATGCAAAAAATTTTAAAAATATTAAAGAAATTGCTTTAGCTAAATCAGAGATTATAAAAAATATAAAAAATGGAGGCAGCTTAGTTTTAAATGCTGATGATCAATTTTACAACTTTCATAAAAAAATTGCTAAAAAAAGAAAAATTAAAATATACTCATTTAGCTTAAAGAAAAAAAGCTCAGAAATTTATTTAAATTCAATCAAAAAAGTAAAACTAAAGTTCAAAGTTTCAATAAATATAGGTACTTCTAAAAAGTATTTTTATGTTAATTCAGATTTTGAAAGTGATATAAAGAATTTACTAGGGGCAATTTCAATTCTTTCAATTTTTAAAGATATTACTAAATTAGATAAAAATATTTTTTATAATCACAAAACTCCTAGTGGACGTGGTGATATTTCAAAAATTAAACTATTTAAAAAAAAATTTTACCTTATTGATGAAAGTTATAATTCAAACCCACTTTCATTAGAATCTGCCTTAAAAAATTTTGATAAGATGAGAATAAATGATGCAAAAAAATATTTAATACTTGGAGATATGTTGGAACTTGGTAAACACTCAAAAAAACTACATTCAAAATTTAGCAAAATTATAAACAGAACATCCATTAGCAATGTTAACGTTATTGGTAAATATATGAAAGAAGTCTACAAAAATCTCGATAAAAGTAAAAAAGGAATAATCCTCAAAAAAAATTCACAAATAATTGATTTGATTAAGAACAATATAAATAATAATGATTATTTAATGATTAAGGGATCAAATTCTACAGGGCTTAACAAAATAACAAATAATATAAAAGTAGGAAAAATCAATGCTTTATAGCTTAATTTTAGATTTAATAGATCAATATACATTTTTAAATGTTTTTAAATATCTTACTGTTAGAACTGGTTTGGCAATGTTTACTTCTATGGCGATAGTTCTGTTGGTTGGAAGTCCTTTTATCAAATTTTTTTCTGCTCAAAATATTTTAGATCCAATAAGAAAAGATGGACCCACAGATCACATTATAAAAAAAATTGGCACTCCAACTATGGGTGGGGTATTAATACTTTTAGGCTTATTTTCTGGCATTCTTTTGTGGGGAGATTTGTCAAATAGCTATATTTGGTTTTTACTTTTTATAGTTACTTCGTTTGGTTTATTAGGAGCTTATGACGATTATCAAAAAATTAAATTTAAGAATTCCTCTGGCATTTCATTTAGATTTAAAATTATTACACAAATTTTAATTGCAACAATAGGAATATTAATATTAAGTCATTTTTCTAAAAACACAGAATTAACAAACTTATATTTTCCCTTTTTTAAAAATTTAATTATTAATCTGGGTTGGTTTTTTATTCCATTTTCAGTATTTATAATTGTAGGATCATCGAATGCTGTAAATTTGACAGATGGTCTTGATGGTTTGGCAACAGTTCCAGTTATATTAGTTGCGGGATGTTTTGCATTCATTAGTTATGTAACAGGTAATATAGTTTTTTCTGAATATCTAAAGATACCTTATATTCAAGGCATGGGAGAAACCTCAGTATTTTGTGGATCAATTATTGGAGCTTGCTTAGGTTTTTTGTGGTTTAATGCACCGCCAGCAAAAATATTTATGGGTGACACAGGCTCTCTAGCACTTGGGGGATCGCTTGGTGCTGTAGGAATAATTACAAAACATGAAATCGTTTTAGCAATAACAGGAGGTCTGTTTGTTTTGGAAGCAGTATCTGTAATTGTTCAAGTATTATCATTCAAATTAACTGGAAAAAGAGTCTTCAGAATGGCACCCATACATCATCATTATGAAAAAAAGGGATGGGCTGAATCAACGGTAGTGATAAGATTTTGGATTATTTCAATAATTTTAGCCATGATAGGATTAGCGACATTAAAATTAAGATAATGTTAAATAATAAAAAAATCTTTTCAAAAAAAAAGATCTTAATTTATGGATTTGGCAGAAGTGGTCAATCTGTATTTAAATTTTTAAAAAAAAATAATAAAATATATTTATATGACGATCAAAAATTAAATATAGAAAATAAAGAAATAAAAAAAAAATTTATAAGTTTTAAGGAAATAATTAAAAAAAAAATTGACCATATAATAATTAGTCCTGGAATTAATAGTAACAAGTGTAATCTCAGCAAATATTTAAAAAAAAATCTAAAAAAAATCAGTACAGATTTAGATATTTTTTTTACTCTACATGGTAAAAATAAAAGTATAACTATTACGGGCACTAATGGTAAATCAACAACAGCTCAAATTTTGTATGAAGTTTTAAAACATCAAAAAAAAGATGTAAGATTAGTAGGTAACATAGGGAATCCAATATTATTAGAGAAAAATATAACAAATAAAACAATTTTTGTAATAGAAGCTTCCTCCTACCAGCTGGACTACAGTCGGACTTTCAAATCAAATATTGCAGTAATATTAAATATTTCACCAGATCATTTAGAAAGACACACAACACTAAAAAATTATATTAAGGCAAAATTTAAATTAATAAAAAAACAAAATCAAAAAGATTTTGCAATTTTAAATACAAAGAATAGCTATATAAAAAAACATTTAAAATCAGAAAATTATCTTCCTACAATTATTAAGGTTAATAAAGAAATTAAAACTACAGTTTTAAAAAAAATAAATAATTCATATTTTCAAACTGATGGAAATAAAGAAAACTTATCTTTTATTTTTGAGATATTAAAAATATTAAAAATTAAAAAAGAAAAGACTTTTAAAATCTTAAAAAAATTTAATGGTTTAAAATATAGACAGCAAACAATATTCAAATCTAAATACTTAACTATTATTAACGATTCTAAGGCTACTAGCTTTTCATCGTCTATAAGTATTTTAAAATCATTATCTAATGTTTATTGGATTGTGGGAGGCTTAAAAAAAAAAGGTGATAAATTTTTACTTTCTAAAAAAGATTGTAAAAACTTTAAAGCATATATCTTTGGAAAAGATAAAAAGCTTTTTATTAATGAATTAAAAAAGGTAATTAAATTTGAATCTTTTACAGACTTAAAACTTTTAATTGAAAAAATTTTTTTAGATATGGATAAAAACAAAAAACATAAAAATATTCTTTTTAGCCCAGCTGCTGCTTCTTTTGATAGTTTTAAAAACTTTGAGGAGAGAGGGAAATACTTTAATAATCTTATTAAAAAATTTAGCCATGTTAAATGATAATTTAATTTATAGAATTTATTATAGTTGGTGGAAGAATATTGATAAAATAATTCTTTTATTAGTATTACTTTTATTTAGTTTGGGACTATTTTTTTCACTTGCGTCAACGTCTCTAATTGCATCTGACAGGCTAGAAACTAATACGTATTTTTTTTTCTTTAAACACTTAGTTTATATATTTCTTGGTATAATTATCTTAATATTTTTTTCATCAATAAGTGAAAAAAATCTTTTTAGACTTTCAATTTTTTTATTTGTTCTTTCTTTAATCTTTTTAATCTTAGTTCCGCTAATTGGGACTGAAGTCAATGGAGCAAAACGTTGGTTAAACATATTTTTTTTACCAAGATTCCAACCGATTGAGTTTGTTAAACCTTTTACAATAATAGTTCTTGCTACTATTTTAAGTTCTGAAAAAAAAATTCATATTTATTATAAATACCTTCTTAGTTTTATTATAATAGTTCCAGTTTCTTTTTTGTTGATGCTCCAGCCTGATATTGGCCAAACATTCCTTATTTTTTTATCTTGGATTACTCTAGTTTTTATTTCAGGAATAAGTCTTATGGTGTTTCTTATTTTTTTTAGTCTTTCACTTATTTTTTTGTCATATATGGTTTTCTATATTCCAAAGTTTAATTATATTAAAAATAGAATTTTTTCTTTTTT
>Ga0307986_10003322_pt1 | contig 11238 bp, 13 predicted proteins | sample EllFjometageno82_FD_203170 | JGI IMG/M metagenome (GOLD analysis project Ga0307986, IMG submission 203170) | Marine microbial communities from Ellis Fjord, Antarctic Ocean - #82 | ecosystem: Environmental > Aquatic > Marine > Unclassified | place: Southern Ocean | collected 2014-10-09
TAGATCTATTTCCTTAGGATGCAGCTTTTGTAAGCGTTCTACTATGTTCTGAAGTTTCATTTTCTGATGAATTTATAGCAGAATTTTTCTTTAACAAAATTGATAATAATGTACCTAACTTTTCTCTCAGGTCTTTTCTTCCAACAATCAAATCTACAAAGCCAGTATTCTGGACGTATTCACTTCTTTGAAAACCAACCGGTAACTCTTCACGTACTGTACCTTGAATTACACGGGCCCCTGCAAATGCGATTAAAGCACCAGGTTCAGCGATGTGCAGGTCTCCCAACATTGCATAAGAGGCAGAAATTCCACCAGCTGTGGGATCCGTTAATACAACAATATAGGGAAGGTTATTTTTTTTAAGTTCGTTAATTGCTAAAGTAGTTCTAGTCATTTGACTTAAAGATATAAGACTCTCCATCATGCGCATTCCACCACCACACGAAAATAAAACTAAAGGCTGTTGATTTTCAATAGCATGTTGGACGGCATATAATACCGCTTCCCCTTCAGCGGCTCCGACAGAGCCACCTATAAAATCAAAATCTGTTGCTACTGCAGTAATTTTTACATTTAGAATACTAGTATTGACAACCATCATGCCACAGTTCATACCTGTTTTTTTTCTAGCGGCTTTTAATCTGTCTTTATAAGATTTAAAGTCATTCCAATTTAAAGGATCATCTTGAGGAATAGGAGTTTTTAAAACTTCATAATTATTTTTACCAAAAATAACATCAAATCTTTGACGAGGACTTATTCTGTGATGCTTATTGCAAGATGGGCAAACCCATAAATTATCTTCTAAATCTTTTTTTAAAATTGGACCTTTACAACAAGATGTCCAGTTACTATTAGCAATTTCATCTTTGCTTGCACGTTCCTTAATTATTCTTTTTATCTTTTCACTGAAACGTAGAGTTTTTTTAATCCAATTCATGCAATTTTATTTCTTAATCTTTTTACAATATTAGTTACATTTGTGACAGGATTTTGTCTCTTTTCGATTGATTTTGATATTTCTTTGCACAATGCGCTCCCAACTACCAATCCATCAGCCTTTCTTAGTGATGCTATTGTCTTTTCAGTAATTCCAAACCCGATTACAATATTTTTATTCCTATTTAGGCTTTTAATTTTATTGTATCTCTCAAGAATTTTTTTAGGTGAAACCTTTAGTTTTCCACCCGTTGTTGAGAGCATACTGATGTAGTAGACCATATCATGAGAATCTCTAATAATTTTTTTCATTCTGTTTGGTGAGGTAGTAGGAGAAACCAATTGAATAAAGCTAATATCTTTCTTCTTACATTTTTTAGCAAAATTTTTGTTTTCTGGATAAGGTAAATCAACAACAATTAAACCATCAACACCAACTTTTTTACAAATATTGATAAAGTTATTATTACCATATTGATAAATCATATTATAGTAACCCATTAAAATTATTGGTTTGGCTTGTTTAGATTTTTTAAAATCTTTTACTATTGAAAAAACATCTTTTATTTTAATTCCATTTTTTAAAGCTCTATAAGCACTTGATTGAATTTGACCACCATCTGCAATTGGAGTGTTATGAGGAAAACCTATCTCACAAATATCAGCATAGTTTGCAATTGATCTTAATATATCTAATGATTTTTTTTTACTATTGTCACCTGCAACTGTGTAAGTGAGTAAAGCAGGTCTTTTTTCATTTTTAGTTTTTTTAAAAGCTAAGTTAATTAATGACATCTTAGTTAATCTTCCCTAATCTTGCTTTTAAAATGTCGCGATCTTTTTTAGCATCTCCGCAAGAGTTTACTATAATGATTGTATCCTTGCTTAACTTAGGAGCAATTTTGATTGCTTCTGCAAAGGCATGACTTGGTTCTAAACTAGGGTTTATTTTTTCAAGTTTGGTTACAAGCTTGTAAGCATTTAAAGCATCCTCATCTGTTGCAGATGTATACCTTGCTCTCTTTGTATCTTTTAAAAAACAGTGAATAGGAGACACACCAGGGTAATCTAATCCCGCAGAAATAGAAGCAGTATCATTAATTTGTCCTTCACTGTTTTGACAAACATAAGCAGCAGCACCATGCAATATTCCAAGTTTAGCTCCACTTGTTAAAGGTGCAGCATGAAGTTTAGAATTTTTTGGCCCACCTGCTTCAACACCAATCAATTCAATTTGTTTTTTATCATAATCCATAAACTCACTCCAAAAACCGTAGGCTGAACTTCCGCCACCTACACAGTTAATAAGTTTAATTTTTTTTGGAATTTTTTTAAATACAGATTGAATTTGAGGTTTTAACTCTCTTGAAATTTGAGCTGTACTCCAACCACAAATTTTAACAAATATATTAGGACCTACAGTCGAACCAACACACATGTGAGTATTATCACAATTTGAAACCCAGTACCTCATACACTCACTAACAGCATCAACAAGTGTTTGACTTCCAGAGTAAACAGGCACAACTTCAGCTCCATTTTTTTTCATTGAATCAACATTTGGTTTTTGTCTCTTTATGTCTTTTGCACCCATAAATATTTTACACTTAAGGCCAAATTTTTTAGCAGCCATACTTAACATTTTGCCAGCATAGCCAGCACCTGTATCACCTACGACATATTTTTTGCCTGCTTTTTTAGCAATAAGACAATGAACTGTTGCATTATATATTTTATGAGCACCTCCGTTGGCCTCAGACACCATTTTGGCATATATTTGAGCACCTTTTAAATGCTCTGATAGGTTTTGAAGCTTTATAAATGAGGTTGGCGAACCTATATAGCTCTTAAAGTAATAATCTCTTTGTTTTAGAAATTTTTTGTCATATCTAAGCTTTTCAAATAAAATTGTTAAATCTTCAACAGGCTTTTTTAAGGTCTCAGGGATAAAATTACCACCAAACTTACCACCCCAAAAACCGCTTTTGTCATGTTGATCGATTAAAGGAATTCTTTTTCTAAGTTTCATCATTAATTTGTTTAATTTTGTTTAAAAAAATATTAATTTTTGAAAAATCTTTTAATCCAGAAGTTTCTAAACCTCCAGAAATATCTATAATGTCCGCTATTTCTTTATAATTTTCAAGCTTATCTTCTATCTGAATATTTCCAGCCAGCATTAATTCCTTATTTATTTTAAGATTTTTAATTAACTGATGATCAAAAGATATACTTTTTTCGTAACCTTTACTGTCAAACAATACTATGTCAGCAAGTTCATTATATTCCATATATTTTACAATATCATTTTGATCTTTGACAGTAATAGAGACTATAATTTTTTTATTATATTTTTTTTTAATAGAATTTATCTCAGTTGGAGTACAATCATAAATTTGATAATAATCAAAAGATAAATCTTTTATTTTCTCAAGAATATGTTCATTAGGTTGAACTAATACTGCAACATATCTTGAATTTTTTTTTTCTACTTTTAAAAGCTCTTTAAGCTGATTGTAGTTAACAAACCTTTTTGATTTTGGGTAATTAACAATAAAGCCGATATATTGAGGTGGGTTAGGGTGCTCTGTTAAATATTTTAAAGTTTCAGAATCTGAGATCCCACAAATTTTTGACTTCATCTAATCTATCGATGAAAGGATTTTTTTTATATTTTCTTTTGGATTACCTTTCGTAATAGGTCTACCAATTATAAGGCAATCACTACCTTCATTAATTGCTTCATTAGCACTCATGGTTCTTTTCTGATCATCTTTTTCATTTTCCATTCTGATCCCTGGAGTAAAACATTTCAGGTTTGGTGCAATCTCTTTAATCATTTTAATTTCAAGTGGACTGCAAATCACTCCAAAAATATTTGATTCTACAGCAATATTAATTAACCTTTTAACTTGCTCTTCAACTTTTCCATTAAAACCTAAACTTTCTAAATCTTTATCGCTAAAACTTGTTAAAACAGAAACACCCAAAAGTTTTAAGTTAATTTCTTTAGCAGCTTTATTTGCAGATTTAAGAGCGTCCAGTCCATTTAAAATATGAACTGTTGCATAATTTACGTTTAAACTCCTAAGTGATTTTACTGATTCAACCAATGTATTTTTAATATCAAAAAATTTTCCATCGTAAAAAATAGGTTTTTTAAATTTTGAAAGTTCTCTTATTTCTTCAGGACTGCTTTGTGTAATATATTGCAATCCAATTTTAATTCCAGAGATATCTTCATGAATTAATTCTAATAAATCTAATATTTCTTTTTGGCTTGATACGTCGCAGGCTACAAAGATATTTTTATTTATCATTATTTAATTTTTTAAACATTTCCTTTGCCATTTTAAAGTGAATTGTTTTCTTTTCTGGCGTATTTACTTTTTCCCCAGTTTTGGGGTTTCTGGATATTCTGGCTTTTTGAATTTTTGTTGAAAACATGCCAAAACCTCTTAACTCAACACGATCTTCACGTTTTAGAGCTTGCTTAATTTCACCTAGTACAACAGATACAACTTTCTGAATATCTTTTTTGAGGAAATTTGGATATGATTTTTTAAGTTGGTTTAGAAGCTTTGATTTTACAATAGCCAATTTTTTATTCTTCTTCTTTTTTCTTTTTCTCTAAATCGTCAGACAATGATGAGAAAGGTAAGTTTTTACCACTCGCTTCAGAGCCATATGTGTCTAACGCTACTTTTCTTTCAATTTCTTCAAGCAATTTAATGCTCAATGTAACTTTTCGTTTATTTAAATCTAACTCTTGAATAGCACAGTCAATTCTTTCACCACCAGTAAATCTTGCTGGTCTAGCATCTGCAGCGTTAATCGCTATAGCAGATTTTTTGATAGCAAAATCCATTTCACAACCCTCAGGTCTAGCAACTAAACCCTTGTTGTCAGTTGAAATAATTTTAACTGTAATAGCTTGGTTAACTTTCTTATCATTAAACCAGCTAAATGGATCTGGTTGAGTTTGACGTAAGCCAACCCTAACTTTTTGCTCAGCTGCTTTAACTTCTAATACTTTAACTTTTAATTTATCCCCAATTTTATGCTTAGCTAATTCTTCTTCTGCATTTGTAAGGTAAGTAAGATCATTACAGTGCAAGAATGCATCAATGTCTAGTGCATCGATTTTTAAGAATATAGAGTATTCATTTTTACTTGCAATCACACCCTCAACTTCAGAACCAATTGGGTACTTGCTCTCAAATGTTTCAAAAGGGTTTTCAGTTGTTAATCGATGCGAAATTGCAACTCTTCTTTTTTCTTTATCAATTTCAGTAATGATACAGTCAATCTCATCACCAACGGCAAACATTTTTTTTGCAGAAATATTTTTTTTAGTCCAACTTAATTCACTCGAGTGTAGCAAAGTTGATAATCCTTTTTCAAGCTCACAAAATGCACCAAAATCCATTAATTTGACAACTTTGACTTTATAAACTTTATTTAATTCATAATTTGAAACATTTTCAAAAGGGTCTGGAGAAAGTTGTTTAACAGAACAGCCTACTTGTAATTTTTCTTTATCGACAGTAATTACTAATAAATCATGTTTTTCACCAATTGTAAAAACTTCATCAGGGTGATTAACTCTCGAATAAGAAATTTCTTGAAGGTGCACCAATACATCAAGTTCACCATTGACACTAAAGAAACATCCAAATGAACTATAACCCTTTACTTCAGCACCTTTAATAACATCTCCAACTTTGAATTTTTCAACAATTTTAATTTTATCTTCTTTTTTAAATGATGAGATAATTTCTCTTCTGGAAACACAAGCATTTCCTCTAACTTTATCTAATTTAATAAGAGCGAACTTTTGGGGTTCATTCATTAAATGGCTAATATCTTTTAATGGTTTATCTGAAATTTGTGATCCTGGTAGGAACATTAAAGAACCAGTATCGATATGCTCTACAATACATCCACCTTTAACACGTCCAGTAATTTTACCCATGATAGGTTCATTTTTTTCATAAGCTTCAACAAGCTTATCCCAACCTTGAATTTTTTGTGCTTTAGAAGCTGATACTAATACTTCACCTTTTTTGTCTTCTAATCGCTCAAGAAGAACTGAAATTGTTTCACCTACTTTGGCCTTATCAAGCATGCCCATGCTTTTTAACTCATTAATATCTAGTATAGGTTCAGATTTTAAACCTGGAACTTCAAGAAAGACAAAATTCTCAGTTACTTTATTCACCACACCTGTAATTATTTTTCCTTCTTCTAGATTTGCTGTTTTAGTAAATTGTGAAGTTAGTAGTTTTTCGAATTCTTTTGAGGCAGGGCTTGAGAGGTCTTTATAAATTTCCATTAAGCTTTTAGTTTCCTATTCATAATTTGTTTAATTTTTAAAAAACATGCTCTTTTAGTGTGCTTCGTAGTATTTATCAATACTGAATCTTTTGTTTTTTTTAGAGGAGAGATTTTTCTATTATAGTCACTTTTATCACGTTTTTTAATGCTTTTTAAGACCTCATTAAAAGATGCTTTCTTATTCAACTCTTTTAACTCTTTATACCTTCTTAAAGCTCTAGTCTTTACACTTGCGGTTATGAAAAATTTAAAGTCAGCATCAGGAACTATTTTATAAGTTATATCCCTTCCATCAAGACAAGAGCCATTATATTTTTTAGGAGGATGATAGGCACTTTTAATTTGAAAGGCATGAACAAGTTTTCTTATTCTTTTATCTTTAGATATTATAGAGGCCATTGTTCCCACTTCATCTGATAATAATCTCTTATTTTGTAAATCTTTCATATTTAACTTACTCATCTTTTCTTTTATTAAAGCATGATTATATTTTTTAGGTTGAGTAAGTTTAATGTGTGCAATCAATCTATAAATTTTACCTGTATCTAAATAAAATAAATTGAAATGTTTTGAAATTAGTTTGGCTTGTGTACCAGCACCTGCTGCTGCAGGTGAGTCTATTGCAACTTTAATCTTATTTATTAATTTCATAAGGATGTATTATCTATTTTTTTTACAATTTTTAAAAAGGATGGAAACGAAGTATTTATAGAGTCTTTGTCGTGAATTTTCCATTTTCCTCCACAGGTTAAGGCAGCAATTGTACTCATCATAAAAATTCTATGATCTTTAAGATAATTTTTAATTGTAATTGGCTTAGTTATTTTTAGGTTTGGTTGTCCATATATTTTTAAAGAATCTATTTTTAATTCTGTTTTGATACCCATCATGTTTAATATTTCAGATCCCCAATTTAATCTGGGACTTTCTTTTTGATTAAGTTCAGAAATGTCTTTAAAGTAAGAAACACCTTTAGCTTTTGCTGCTACTAAAAAGATTATTAAAAATTCATCTATCGCACTACTATTTAATTCTGATGGGCAATTAATAGCTTTAAGTTTACTTGTGCTTTTTATCAAGATGTCTGCAATTTTTTCACCTCCATAATTTTTTTTATTTCTTAATAATATCTTTGCACCCATCCTTTTTAAGATAGTTATAACTCCCGTTCTTGAAGGGTTTATATTTACATTTTTTATTAATAGCCTGGAATTATCTGACAAGATTGTAAGTACTATAAAAAAAGCACTTGAGCTTACATCTCCAGGAATTTGATAATTAAATGCTTTAATTTTTTTTGGTTTCTTAATATTTATCAAGTCATATTTTTTTGTTTTTTTAATTTTAATGGGTATGTTTAAATATTTAAAAAATAACTCTGTATGATTTCTTGATTTTTTAGCTTTAATGGATGTTACACCTGATGAATTAAGAGCTGCAAACATTACGCTACTTTTACATTGAGCTGAACCTTTGTCTTCTAAGTATTTTATTCCCTTTACTGATTGTGATCCAAGAATTGATAGAGGTAACATGTTTTTTTTTTTACAATAAAACTTAGCACCAAATTTTTCCAAAGGTAACATTACTCTTGAAAAATCTCTTTTAGATAAGCTTTTGTCTCCAATTAATTTTATTTTATGAGGTGATTTTATTAGTAAACCTAATATCAACCTTCCAAACGTACCCGAGTTTCCAGCATTTATTATCAAATTTTTTTTAAATTTAAAGCTGTTAATGCCATTCCCAAAGATCTCACAATATTTTTTATATACTAAAACTTTAACTCCTAATTTTTTGATAGAATTTAATGTTGTAATTACATCTTCGGACATTAAGAGATTAAAGACTTTAGATTTACCAACTGCTTGTGAAGCCAAAAGCAAACATCTTATACTCAAACTTTTGTCTCCCGCAACACTAATCTTGCTATCAAATTTTTTAATTCTTCTTTTAATTAATAAAAATTTTGACATTTTAACTAATTTTGAACGATGCTCCAAAGTACTCGGCCCTTGCATTTGAATTGTTTACTAGTTCTGTGGGTGTTCCTTTTGCTATAATTTTACCCTTAGAGAGAATCATTGCCCTATCAACTATAGATAAAAGCTCTCTAGCTTGATGCTCACAAATTATAATAGATATTTTTGGCTGTTCCTTTTGAAGTGTTACTAAAATTTCTTTTAACATATGTATTGAAAGAACATCTAAAGCCGCAAATATCTCGTCACATAATAAAATCTTTGGATTACCAAGTAACGCTAAACAAATCACAAGTTTACGTCTCTGTCCGCCTGATAAAAATTTAGCTTTTATTTCTTTGACGTTATCAAGTTCAAATTTAGAAATTAAATCCTTTATTATAGAAGGTCTTTTTCTTTTATCTTTAATTACAATCTCAGATATGGCATTAAAGTTTTCTATTAACGTTAAATCATGAAAGTATCCACCGTATTGAGGAACATATCCGATTTTAAATTTTCTAGTTCTTAAATAAATTGGAAAGTCATTTACGTTTGTTGAGTCTATAAATATTTGACCTGAATCTGGCTTGATTAATCCAATTAAAAGATTAAATAAAGTGCTCTTACCAACTCCATTAGGACCTAACAGTCCCAAAATTTCGCCTGGATAAATATCAAGGTTTATATTATCAAGTATTTTTCTTTTACCATAAGATAAAGTAACATTTTTAAAATTTACTATTTGAATATTTTTTTTAAAACTTTTGATTCTAAATGGTTTAATTACTGACATTATTTTTGTACATTGCCTCAACTTTTGTGTTTTTTTTGTTCATATAAATTTTAGAACTCTTTTTTAATAAATCAATTTCTATTACATCTGCTAAAAGTTTTGTATTTATGTAATTATAAATAACATTGTCATATAATTTTACTTTGTAGTTTCTGAATTGCATATCCACTCTATTACAAGTTATGTTTTGCTCGCCATATTTTATGATTACGTTTTCCTTGAAGTTAGTATCTTGGTTTGTAGTATTATATATAGCATTTGATGCAGTTATAGTAATTTTTTCAGAATTACTAAAAATTACTATAGCCTCCACTTCCTTCATTAAAATAAGAGTTTTTTTTCTCATAACCTCTCCAAATTTAGCTTTGATTATAAATTGGTTATTAAGACTGTCATTCGAGCTATATTCAATATTCTCAATTACATTTGTCAAATTATCATCTAAATTTAGTGAAAGAATTTGCTTCTGTGTATCGGAAACAGCAAGTTTCGGCTTAATTAAATATTCAAAAACAAATAAAGCAATAAATGAAAATATTATAAAAAATAATATAAATTGAATTATTATTTTTTTATTCATTTATTGAATTTTTGCAGCAAGAATACTGTGGATATGAAGAATACCTATCGTTTTTTTATTATTATTAACACATAAGGATGTTATTTCCTTGTGATTCATTATTGATAAAGCTTTTTCAGCCAACATATCCTTACTAACATTGATAGGATTTTTTGTCATGACAGATTTAACGTTTAAAGTTTGTAGATTGCTATTCTTTTCATTAGCACGCCTTATTGTTCCATCTGTAATAATTCCAGTCGTATTACCATTACTATTTCTAGCTATTAAGGTTCCCAATTTTTTTTGAGTTATAATCTTTAGTGCTTTTTTCATACTTGAATTTTCATTAATAAAAGGAATTTTATCTTTTGTTAACATTAAATCTTCCACTGTTTTAAGTTTTTCACCAAGACTTCCAGATGGGTGAAACTTTTTAAAATCTTTTTTACTAATTCTTTTTTTATTAATAGTTGCAACCGCAAGCGAATCCCCAATACTTAATTGATTGATAGTACTTGAAGTTGGCACAATACCAAGGCCAGCTTCTTCAACTTCTGGAATATATAATTTTATATCTGCAGACCTGTATAACAAAGAGTTCTTTTTTGAAACTATTGCAATTATTATAACTTTATTTCTATTCGCATACTTGATAATATTTTTTAGTTCTTCAGAGTTTCCCGAATAGCTAATTAAAATTAACACATCTTTTTTTGAGATACTACCGAGGTCTCCATGAGAACAATCATTTGCCGATATAGAAAATGAAGGTGTTCCAACAGAAGATAAAGTCGCTGAAATTTTAGCACCTATTAATCCACTTTTTCCAACACCACATAGAATGACCTTAGATTGACATTTTGTAATTGCATCAACGGCATCGTTAAAAGAATTATTAATTGAACTCTTTAATTTTTTTAAGGCTTTTATTTCTAAATCAATTACGTTTTTTGCAATTTCTTTATAATCTTTTTTTTTCATTTAATGAGACCAAATATCATCTTTAAATAAAGCCAAATCAAGGTCAACCCTGGTTTTTAAAAATTTTAAACAATCATTATATAAATTAATCCGTTTTTCTCTTATAAGAATTTTATTTAACTCTTCATGAATTTTGTGCAAATAGACAACGTCATTTGCACAATACTTGAGTTGAGATGGTGATAATTCACCACCAAAATCTGAACTCTGAAATTGTTTGCTAACATCGATGTTGACAAATTCTTTAATCAATGTTTTTAGAGAATGACTATCAGAATATGATCTTGCTAACTTTGAGGCAATCTTAGTGTCTAAAATATTTTTAGTTTCTATTTTTAGGTAGTATTTGATGTGAGCCATGTCAGCTCTACCATAATGAAATATTTTAGTAGTTGACTCATCTGAAAGAACTTTATTTAAATTTGGTGCGTTATAATTTGACCTGTTAAGTTGAATTATATGAGCATCTGAATTACCGCTTGATATCTGAATAAGACATAAAGGGTCACGTTGAACATTTAGTCCCATGAACTCTCCATCAACTGCTATAATATTGCCTAAATCTAAATCTTCTGGTAGATCATTCTTGTGAAGTTTAATATCAATATTCATTTTTAATTATATATATATGAAAGCAAAAAATTGTCTAATTTTTGGCG
>Ga0307986_10003324_pt1 | contig 11234 bp, 6 predicted proteins | sample EllFjometageno82_FD_203170 | JGI IMG/M metagenome (GOLD analysis project Ga0307986, IMG submission 203170) | Marine microbial communities from Ellis Fjord, Antarctic Ocean - #82 | ecosystem: Environmental > Aquatic > Marine > Unclassified | place: Southern Ocean | collected 2014-10-09
AGAATTAGCTGAAATAATCAGAGCAATAAGTCTTGAATAAGGTGGTAGATTTTTATTTTTTCTAATAATTAATTCATTGTTTAAAAATTTTTCTGGATTATTTTCTAATACATCTTTTAACGTTTCATTTAGAGGTGTTATAGTTTGATAAATAATTGTAGATTTATTTGAAAATCGACCTGCCCTTCCACTTAATTGATTGTACAACTGTATATTTTTTTCAGTTGCTCTTAAGTCATATCCCATTCCAGAAAAATCTGCATCTACTACAACAATACAATTTAATTTAGGAAAATTAAATCCTTTCGAAATTAATTGTGTGCCTACAAGAATATCTATTTCATTTTTTTCTATTTTTTTCAAAATAGATTCTGGTTCATTTTTTTTACTTAAAAAATCACTTGAAAATATTTTAATATTCTTTTTTGGAAAAATTATTTTTAATTCATCATAAATTTTTTCAACACCTGGACCAAACATGCGAAAATTACAAAGCTCTTTATTATCCTTGCAATTTTTTTCTTTATTAACTTTAACTCCGCAATGATGACAAATAAGTTTGTTAATTGATTTATGGTAAGTTAAATAAATTGAGCAGTTTGGACACAAATGTTTAAAACCACATTTTTTACAAATTAAAAAAGGTGCATATCCTCTTCTGTTTAAAAAAAATAATACCTGTTCTTTGTTTTTTAAATATTCTTGAATTAACTCTATAGTTTCATCTGCTATAAATTGATCTTTTTTAAGTACAGATCCTTCAAGACTAACTATTTTAGCTTCTGGTAATGGGAAGTCACGATAACGATTTGTTAGCCTTGTGTGATTATATTTTTTATTTTTTATATTGCTAAAAGTTTCTAGTGAAGGAACAGCAGAAACTAAATGTATGGGTATATTTTCAAAAGAAGCTCTTGATATCGCCATATCACGTGCGTGGTAAATAATGCCCTCGTCTTGCTTATATGACGGGTCATGCTCTTCATCTAACACTATTAAACCTAGATTTTTAAATGGCAATAATAATGAAGAACGAGCGCCAATCACTAAATTTAAACTGTTGTTAGTAATTCCTTGCCAAATTTTTCTTTTACTTTTAAGTCCTATTTTTGAATGCCAAATTGCAGGCAAAAAACCAAAAAATTCTTCGAACCTATCTTTGAATTGATTTGTTAAAAATATTTCGGGCAACAATATAAGTACTTGTTGACCTTTGTTTAGAATTTCTTTTATTCTTTCAAAATAAACTATGGTTTTTCCTGATCCTGTAACACCTTGTAATAAAGATACATTAAATTTATTACCAAATTTTCTAAGATCTTCAAGACTTTTTTTTTGATCTTTATTTAAAATAAATTTAGATTTATTTTTTTCAAAATTCTCTTTATTTTTCTCTTCAATTTTAGATGTGTTTTTTTTATCTCCAAGGCACATTTTAAGAACCTTACCTTTTGACACTAAGTTGTAAGCAGAAAACCAATTAATATATTCAATTAGGCTTTTGTTAATCTTAAAATTATCTATTTTTTTTTCAATTTTTTTTATCTTAAATTCCTTTGATGAAGATTGAATTTTGTTCCAAATAACACCTATTTCTTGGCTCTTGCCAAAAGGTACGATGACTAAATCGCCTACTTTTAAGTTTCCTAAAATGCCAGAATCGTACGTAAAAGGAAAATTAAATATTTTAGGAATTAAAACAGGAACTTTCATTTTAAGAATCTAATTAATATTATATCAATTAAAAATGAATTGCTCTTTTATCAACAGCTAGAGCTGCTTCTTTTACTGCTTCTGTATGGGTTGGATGGGCATGGCATGTTCTCGCAATATCTTCTGCGCTTGCCCCAAATTCCATAGCTAGTGCCATTTCAGCTATCATGTCTCCTGTGTGTGGCCCAATCATGTGGACTCCTAGTACTCTATCAGTTTTACTGTCTGCTAATATTTTTACAAAACCATCTGTTTCGTTATTAACCTTAGCTCTTGAGTTTGCAAGAAATGGAAACTTTCCTACCTTATAACTAATTTTTTCATTTTTAAGCTGTTCTTCTGTTTTGCCTACCGCAGCAACTTCGGGCGAAGTATAAACTACCCCTGGTATAATGTCATAATTAACGTGACCTGCTTGACCAGCTAAAATTTCTGCTACGGCAATTCCTTCTTCTTCTGCTTTATGCGCAAGCATAGGTCCTTTAATAACGTCTCCAATAGCATAGATGTTTTTTACTGTAGTTTGTAGTTTTTCATTTACCTCAATCTTACCTTGAGTGTCTTTTTTGATTCCCATTTTTGTTAAATTTAAACCTTCGGTATAAGGCTTTCTTCCTACAGAAACTAAAACTTTATCTGCTAAAACAATCTCTTTTTCAGAGGTTTGGTTGTTTGTAAAAGTAATTTCAACCTGATTGTCTTTGTTAGTTGCTGAAGTTACTTTCGAATTCAATTTAAATTTTATTCCTTGTTTTGTCAGAATTTTTTGAAATTCTGTAGAAACTTCTTTATCCATACCTGGAGTAATATGATCTAGATATTCTAAAACTGTTACCTCTGATCCTAAACGCGACCAAACAGATCCCATCTCTAATCCAATATAGCCACCACCTATCACAACAAAATTTTTTGGCACTTCTTTAAAAGCAAGAGCTCCAGTTGATGACACAATGTTTTCTTCGTCTATTTCAATGCCAGGAAGTGAAGAAGATGCTGATCCTGTCGCGATTACGATGTTCTTGGCTTTATATGATGTTTTTTTCTCACCTTCATACGCAACAACGTCATTTTTAGAAAATAAAACTCCTTTGCCTTTAATATAGGTCACATTATTTTTTTTAAATAAAAATTCAATTCCTTTAGTTAAAACTTGAACTGATTTATTTTTATTCATCATCATTTTATCTAGATTGAGTTTTAAACCCGAAAACTCTATTCCTTGAGAACTAAAATCTTTTTGAGCTTTGTGAAAAGATTCAGAAAGGTTTAAAAGGCTTTTAGAGGGTATACATCCTACGTTAAGACAAGTTCCTCCTAATGTCCCTCTTGACTCAATGCATGCAGTTTTTAAACCTAATTGAGCGGCACGAATAGCGCATACATAGCCACCTGGTCCTCCACCAATAATAATTACATCAAAATTATTTTCCATAACTATAGATTTAAAAATAGTCTTCTTGGATCTTCAAGACATTCTTTAACAATTTTTAAAAACGAGACAGCTTCTTTGCCGTCAACTATTCTGTGATCGTAAGAAAGAGCTAAATACATGATTGGTCGAATAGTAATGCTCTTATTAACTACTACGGGCCTCTCAACAATGTTATGCATACCTAAAACAGCAGATTGAGGAGGATTTAAAATAGGAGTTGAAAGCATTGAGCCGTAAATACCGCCGTTTGTAATAGTAAAAGTTCCTCCTTGGAGATCGTCAATAACAATTTTTCCATCCCTTGCTTTTTGTCCTAATAAAGTAATATTTTTTTCTATATCAGCAAAAGACATCTCGTCTGTATTTCTTAGCACAGGCACAACTAATCCTCTATCTGTTCCAACCGCTATGCTAATGTTGTAATAGTTTTTGTAAACTATTTCATCACCCTGAATCTCTGCGTTTATAATTGGGTAATTTTTAAGTCCAACTACACATGCTTTTACAAAAAATGACATAAATCCTAATTTTACCAAATATTTTTTTTGGAATTCTTCTTTATATTCGTTTCTCATTGAAATAACTGCACTCATATCAATTTCATTAAAAGTAGTTAACATGGCCGCGTTTTCCTGTGCTTCTTTAAGTCTCTTGGCTATAGTCATTCTTAGCCTAGTCATTTTAATTCTTTCTTCTGGTCCATTTGTTATTTTTCGTTCAGATGGTTTGGGTATTGAACCCATTAGGTTTAGAAGATCTTCTTTTAAAATAATTCCATTTTTACCCGAACCTTTAACTTCCCTTAAATTAATTTTTGATTCAGTTGCAATTTTTCTTGCTGCTGGAGAAATTAAATTTATATTTGAAATTTGTGTTACATTTTTTTCCTCCTGAACTTCAGTTAGGATTAAAGGCTCTTCTACTGTTTCGCTTTTTTCTTCTTCAGATGCTCTAATATTTTCAACCGCTTCTAATTTTTTTTGAGGAGGTGAATATTTTTTTTCTTCAGCTGGAGCTTCAATGTTTTTAACTACTTCTAATTTTTTTGGAGGAGATGAATACTTTTTTTCTTCTACTGGAGCATTAGTTGTAGAACTTTTTGAAAAACTTATAGTACCTAATAAAGCTCCAACATTTACTGTTTGACCTTCTTTGACAGAAATTTTATCCAGAGTCCCATTATAAGGAGCGGGTACTTCTACGTTAACTTTATCTGTTTCTAACTCGACAATAGGTTCATCTGCATTAACTTTATCTCCTTCATGCTTTAACCACTTGGCCACTGTAGCCTCTGTTACAGATTCTCCAAGCGCTGGGACTAGTATACTTTCAGACATTAATTAATTTTTCCAACCACCTTTTCTAATATTTCTTTTTGTTGTGCAAGGTGTTTGTTGAGATTTCCTGTCGCTGTAGAAGCTGATGGTCTTCTTCCAATGTATTCAACATTTTTTTTACTATAATTGATAATTTCTAGGGTTCTATCGATATAATTTTTTACTGTATTCCACGCACCCATATTTTGCGGTTCTTCTTGACACCAATAAAAGTCTGCATTTTTAGCATATCGTTTTAACTCTCTTCCTAATCTTTTTACTGGAAAAGGATAAATTTGTTCTAAGCGGATAAAGACAACTTCATCATTTTGAGTTTTTTCTCTAGCATCCGTTAAATCAAAATAAATTTTTCCCGAACAAATAACTACTTTTTTTATTTGATTATCTTTTTTAAGTTTAATTAGACCATATTCACTTGTGTAAGCTCTGTCGGGCAAAACCCTGTGAAAAGATGTGTCTTTTGCAAAGTCATCTAAACTCGAAACGCATTGTTTATGCCTTAGTAAAGACTTTGGCGTCATAATTATTAATGGTTTTCTAAATTCTCTATGCATCTGTCTTCTTAATGCATGAAAATAATTAGCTGGTGTTGTGCAGTTTACTACTTGAATATTATCTTGTGCACATAGTTGTAAAAATCTTTCTAATCTCGCAGAAGAATGTTCTGGACCTTGACCTTCATAACCGTGAGGTAATAACATTACTAAGCCACTAGCTCTTCCCCACTTAGATTCGCCTGAAGTTATAAATTGATCAATAATTATTTGAGCGCCATTAGCAAAATCACCAAATTGAGCTTCCCACAAAACTAATGTTTCTGGTTCAGATAAAGAATATCCAAACTCAAAACCTAACACTGCTAATTCAGATAAAAGAGTATCTATTACTTCAAATTTTTTTTGATTTTTCGAGATATTATTTAAAGGTATATACCGTTCGTGACTATCTTGATTTCTAATCACTGAGTGTCTCTGGCTAAAAGTGCCTCTTCCAGAATCTTGACCTGACAATCTAACAGAAAAACCTTCTTCTAAAAGAGTCCCAAACGCTAACGACTCTGCTGTCGACCAATCAATAGGAAGGTTGTTCGTGAACATTTTTTGTTTATTTTCAAATATTTTTTTTAAAGTTTTGTGTATGCTGAAGTTGTTTGGAATAGTTGTAATTTTTTTTCCAATTAAATTAATTTTTTCTTTGCTAACACCACTAACTCCTCTTCTATCTTTTCCGGGTGTTGGAATAAATCTTGACCAAACACCATCAAACCACTTTAACTCTGGTTTGTAGTTTTTTGATTCAATAAATTCTTTTTCAAGATATGATTTGAAGTCACTTACTTCTTGGTTTACTTTTTTTTCAGAAAAAATATTCTCATTTACTAATTTTTCAGAATAGATTTTAAGGGTGGTGGGATGGGACTTTATTTTTTTATACATTAAAGGCTGAGTAAAAGAAGGCTCGTCACCTTCGTTATGTCCGAATCTTCGATAACAAAACATGTCAATTACAATATCTCTATTAAATTGCTGTCTAAATTCTGTAGCAATTTTTGCACAATGCACAACTGCCTCAGGGTCGTCTCCGTTAACGTGTAAAATAGGAGCCTGGGCAATTTTTGCTACTTCACTTGGGTACGGCGAAGATCTTGCAAACCTTGGAGATGTTGTGAAACCAATCTGATTATTAACAATAATATGAATAGTTCCACCTATATTGTGCCCTGGTAGTCCTGACATTGCAAAACATTCTGCAACTATTCCTTGTCCTGCGAATGCTGCATCACCATGTATTAATACTGGGATAACTTTTTTTCTTTCTGGGTCTTTGTGAAATAATTGTTTTGCCCTTACCTGTCCTAAAACCACAGGATTAACAGCCTCTAAGTGTGAAGGATTATCGGTTAAACTAATATGCACGACATTACCATCGAACTCTCGATTTGATGATGCGCCTAAATGATATTTAACATCTCCTTCGAAATCTCTTTTAGCCGCGACAGCGCTACCGAAAAATTCATTAAAGATTGCTTTAAATGGCTTACCCATAACATTGGATAAAATATTTAATCTACCCCTATGCGACATTCCAATCTTGATTTCTTTTACTCCTAAATTACCGCCTCTTTTGATTATCTGTTCAAGTGCAGGCACAAGAGATTCTCCACCATCTATTCCAAATCGTTTTGTTCCTACAAACTTAACATGTAGGTATTTCTCAAAACCTTCTGCTTCAATAATTTTGTTTAAAATTGCTTTTTTCCCGTTCTCTGTAAAAGTAACTTCTCTTTCCGGTCCTTCTATTCGATTTCTAATCCAATTTTTTTCCTCTGGATCTCCCATGTGCATAAATTCATAACCTATATTTCCAGAGTAAGTTTTTTTTAAAATATTTTTTATTTCTGAAAGTGTCGCTTCTTGCAATCCTAAAACACCATCTAGAAATATTTTTTTATTAAAATCACTTTTAGTAAAACCATATGTTTCAGGTTTTAGTTCTAAGTGTTCTTCTCTTGTCATTAACCCTAATGGATCAAGGTTTGCAGTCAGGTGTCCTCTAATTCTGTAGGCCCTAATCAGCATTATAGCTCTTATAGAATTTTTTGCTGAATCTTGTGTTAAAGGAAGATTGACATTTTTACTATCTTCTAACGAATCTTCATTGAATAGGTCTTCGAAACCGAAATTATCATTTTTAATTTTTTTGTTGGGAGCCCAACTTGGTCCTTTTAAAGTTTTCGAAATAATTTCTTCATTTTCTTTAAGTCCATCAAAAAATTCTTTCCATCCTTCGGGTAGTTTACTTGGATTGTTTAGATAGTCTGAGTAATATTCTTCTATAAATGCAGAATTGTTACCGGCCAAAAAAGAAGTTTTTTTAAATATGTTGTTGTCTTGGGATGATGACATTTTAATATCTCATAATAACATATATTTTTTTTAATTAACTATTTAGTTTTTCAAATAATGTTTTGCCAATATCAGCTGGAGATTTTGAGATTGTTATTCCTGCGGATTTCATCATTTCAATCTTATCTTCTGCGCCACCTTTTCCGCCAGATATAATTGCTCCTGCGTGTCCCATTCTTCTTCCTGGGGGAGCGGTAAGGCCTGCGACAAAACCAACCATAGGTTTTTTAATTTTAGATTTTTTTATAAATTCTGACGCTTCTTCTTCAGCGGAACCACCAATTTCTCCAATCATTACAATAGATTTAGTTTCGTCGTCTTTTAAAAATAAATCGATACAATCAATAAAATTGGTTCCATTGATTGGGTCTCCACCTATGCCAATACAAGTAGACTGACCCATCCCATTTTCTGTAGTTTGAGCTACAGCTTCGTAAGTTAAAGTTCCGGATCTAGAAACTATTCCAACAAAACCTTTTTTATGAATGCTGCCTGGCATAATCCCAATCTTACATTCATCTGGTGTTATAATTCCAGGACAATTTGGTCCTATTAATCGACTTTGACTTTTATTTAAAATTTGTTTTACTTTGATCATATCAATAATTGGAATTCCTTCAGTAATGCAAACTATAAGTTCTATTTTTGCATCAATTGCTTCGATTATAGCGGCAGCAGAAAACTTTGGAGGAACATAAATCATTGTTGCGCTTGCACCTGTAATTTTTTTTGCTTCTTCAACTGTCTCAAAGACAGGTAGACCAAGATGTTTTTGTCCACCTTTTTTAGGCGTTACTCCACCTACTAATTGAGTTCCATATTTTAAAGCTTGCTCCGAATGAAAAGTGCCATGATTACCTGTAAAGCCCTGACAAATAACTTTTGTATTTTTATTAACTAGTACAGACACTTATTTTATTGCCTCAACTATTTTTTTTGCAGCGTCATTAAGATCTGTGGCCGATAAAATTTTAAGACCAGATTTCTCTAATATATCTTTTCCTTCTTTAAAATTAGTACCCGCCAATCTAACGACAAGAGGAACTCTCAAATTAGTTTCTTTTGCTGCGTCAATTACTCCTTGAGCAATTACATCACATCTCATTATTCCACCGAATATATTTATTAATATGCCTTTAACATTCTTATCTGAGAGAATTAATTTAAAAGCAGCTGAAACTTTTTCTTTTGATGCGCCTCCTCCTACGTCTAAAAAGTTTGCCGGTTCTTCTCCGTATAATTTAATTATATCCATAGTTGCCATTGCCAATCCAGCACCATTAACCATACATCCGATAGATCCATTAAGTTTGATGTAGGCTAAATCATGTTTACTAGCTTCAATTTCAGCTGGCTCTTCTTCGTTTAAATCTCTTAATTGAAAAATTTCCGGTCTTCTAAAAAGCGCATTATCGTCAAAATTCATCTTTGCATCTAAACATACAATTCTTTCATCTTTAGTAATTATAAGAGGATTGATTTCTATTAAAGTTGCATCTTTTTCAACAAGGATTTTGTAGAGAGCTTTAATTAACTTTTGTGCGATTAATTTCTGTTTACTATTAAAATTAAATGGTTTTATTATTATTTCTATTTCATCTAAATCAACATCATTTTTAAAATCGATTTTATTTGTAATAATTTTTTCCGGTGTTTCAGAAGCCACCTTTTCAATGTCCATTCCTCCTTCGGTGCTACTTATAAATGCAACTTTTGAACTTTCCCTGTCTACTAAGCATGACAGATAAAACTCCTTTGATATATCTGAGGCCTCTTCTATATAAAGTCTTTGTACTTCTTTTCCTTCAGGGCCTGTTTGATGTGTAATTAAATTCATCCCGAACATCTTCTTTGCTTGAGATTTTAATTCTTCTATATTTTTTACTAGTTTTACTCCTCCACCTTTACCACGACCTCCTGCGTGTATTTGCGCTTTTAGAACGAATTCCTTGGAATTTAATTGTTTTATTTTTTCGTCTATTTCATTTAAGGAAAATATCACAACTCCTTTAGAAACTGGAGCTCCGAATTCTTTTAGTAAATTTTTAGCTTGATGTTCGTGAATATTCATAAAATTTTATGATATCTTATTATTGGTTTTATATCTTTAATGACAGCGTTTTAGCTTATTTATAATTAAAGTAAAATAGTACTTTTTTGTAAAAAGATACCACAGAACTTTAATAAACTACTAATAATAGTATAATCTCAATAAACATTATAACAATTGAAATGTTTTTCAAAACTATGCTTTTTTAAGATAGACATTAAATTTATGAGAATAAAAGATTTTACTATAATTATTCCATGCATACATTTTAAAGATGTAAAAAACTGCATTAAAAATATTAGAAAAAATTATAAAAAAATTAAAATTATTGTAAGTTTAAATAAAATTAATAAAAAAAAAAATAAAGATAAGAATTTAAAAATTATTATATCAAAATATATTGAAATAGGGAAAAAAAGAAATATTGCTGTTAATGTCTGCAAAACAAAATACTTAGCATTTATTGATTCTGATGCTTATCCTGAAAGAAATTGGATTGAATCAACATTTAAATATCTTAAAAGAAAAAATATAGGAGTAATATCAGGTCCACATATTGATCCTCCAGATCAAAACTATTTTCAAATGATAGTCGGCTTGATAAAAAAAAGTTTTTTAATCACGATGACTCCTAGTTTTCAAAAAAATAAAAAAAAGAAAACTCAATTTATAAATTTTATGCCTAGTGTAAATTGGATTTTATCAAAAAAAATATTTAATTCGTTAGAACAGATGGACGAGAAAATGTTAAGAAATGAAGATTGGGACTTTATATACAAGATGAAAAAAACAAAATATAAGCTATTGTATTCTCCGGATACTTTAATCTATCATGATAATAACACTGTTTTTCATTTCATAAAAAAAAGATTTATCTACGGTTTTTACATGTGGCCAATACTAACAAAACTAAACTTTCATAATTATTATTTTTTTCTTCCCCTAATTTTTGTAATCTTTTTAATTTCATTCCCTCTTGGTTTTTTTTTAAAATATTATTTTATGTTTTATTTACTAACATTTTCTATCTACTTAATCACTGTTTTGTGGGAATCAATTCGAGTATCTAAAAATTTAATAACATTTATTTTCATACTTCCGGTTCTTATTATTGGTAACATCTCACCAGGATTTGGTGTATTGTTTGGATTTTATAACTATTTAAAAAATAAGGTTTAATAAAATAAATGATTACAACAAAAGCTAATATATTAAACGTTTTACATAATTTATATTTTTTAAAAAACAAACCAATAAGTTTAGTGCATTTTGTAACAAACAGATGCAATGCGAGATGTTCTTTTTGTTTTATTGATTTTGATAACCCTAAAACTTTTGAAGGAGAATTGAGCTTAGTTGAAATTGAAAAATTAACAAAAAACTTAGGTGACTCTATTCTTAATGTCAATTTAACTGGCGGAGAACCCTTTGCAAGAAAAGATCTTATAGAAATTGCAAAAGCTTATTTAAAAAATTCAACAATTCAGTCTATATATATAACAACAAATGCAAGTTTACCCGATAGGATCCAAAAATTTGCTGAAGAAATTTCTTTATTTTCTCCTGAAACTGAATTGACATTTCAAATATCAGTTGATGACTTTCCAGAAAACCATGACCGTGTTAGAAAAATTAAAAATCTTTTTGATAAATGCATAGAATCATACAGAATTTTAAAAAAATTTGGTCCAAAAGTTAACCCCGTTATAAGTATTACAGTTACTGAAGAAAATTGTGACAATATTAAAAAAATTTTTAAATATTTAAATGAAGATTGTAAAATAGAATCTATCAAA
>Ga0307986_10003327_pt1 | contig 11223 bp, 24 predicted proteins | sample EllFjometageno82_FD_203170 | JGI IMG/M metagenome (GOLD analysis project Ga0307986, IMG submission 203170) | Marine microbial communities from Ellis Fjord, Antarctic Ocean - #82 | ecosystem: Environmental > Aquatic > Marine > Unclassified | place: Southern Ocean | collected 2014-10-09
TTAGAAAAGTGGATGGACATCAACACCAAATACTCTGAACTATGGCCTGTGATAACTACTATCAATAAAAACAGACCTAGTATAGAGGAACGTGAAGAATGGGATGGTGTCCCTAATAAGTACGAAACTTATTTTTCAGAAGTCGCTGGTAAGGGAGATGAATAAATCAATATCGTAGAGATTATAGGTGGACATAAACGTCAGAAAGAGGTTGCTTTCAAAGTAGTCTCTCAGATGATAAAGGAACTAATGCCCCGAATGAATACTTTAGATATTTCCATTAAGATTAGGAAGTTCCAAGGAGATGCAGAAGGGTTCTGTATGATGGCAGATAACAACAGACAGTTTGAGATAGAGGTTAGTCGTGAACTGTCTCTGAAGGACTTTGTGACTGCCCTGTGTCACGAAATGGTGCATGTTAAGCAGTTCGCTCGCAATGAGTGGATGATTCGTTCATCAGGTAATTATTGGGATTCGCCTTGGGAGAAAGAGGCATACCGAATGGAATCCACACTGGCCCAAAGTGTTTGGAATGCAAATATATTATAACCATATAACTAAACAGTCTAACAAAACTGTTGACTACTCAGTGAATCTTTGGTATAATAGCTATGTAAATGAGAGAGAGAGAATATATTATGAAAAAAGTTACTGTAATACATGCTGCGTTTGAAGAAACCCCTGTTATTGTTGCTGAAGTTAACCTTCCTTGGGAAGTAATTAGTGAAGCCAATACTGTAAATCAAGTACTTGAGTATGCATATCGCTGGACAAACAACATCCAAGGTTCATGGTCAATGAAAACTGAGTTTGGTAATTTTAAGGACAATGGAGACTACAACGAAGATGTTGAAGTTATGGTTGATTTACCTGTATCACGAAATACTGCACAAGTCATGGGACTTCGTTCTACCTCTATGGGAGACTTCATGGTATTTGATGGAATCAAGTATAAAGTTGGTATGGCTGGATTCAAAAAAGTAGAAATTAAAGAGGGGAAGTACTTATGATTAAGTATCAAATTTCAGTTCTTGAGCGTATGATTGAACATTACACAATGAACATCAAGATGTTTCAAGAACTTCAAGGTCAAGGTGATTCACTTATAGGTGACATTGCTGACATGGTTGCAAACCGAAGGTTAGTCGCATCATTTATTGAGAATGATGGTGTACCCACAGTACCAGCTGGTTTCCGTAATGGAGATGTATTTTTTGATGGTATGGTGAATGCTGCATGTAGTGGTACGGAAATGAGTTCGTGGTTAGGACAATATCGTTATGATTAAATTAAAAGAGGATACGCATTACATAACTCGAAATGGGTTATCTGTCTACATTAACGAGGTTAAAGACAATGCAATGGCAACCTTTAACTATCACGGATTTATAGAACAGACGCATACCAAACGAGGTATTAAACGAGTCCGTCCAACTTTGGAATGGAACATATGGAATAGTAAGGGGATGTTCACCGCATTTGAAGGACATCCATTAGATATAGTTGAGGAGAAAGTATGAGTAGAATGAATAGTTATATGATGGATGTTCAACAGTGTGTTTTAGATTGTTATGATCGTAATGGTGATATTGATCCTAAAACTGGTTACAAGACAACCTCAGATATTCTTGCAAAGGTGCGAGATGAGTTTGGCCAAGGTATGGCAGTTGAGATTGCAAGTCAAGAGATTGAAGAGATTGAAGGAGGCCTTTGGTTATGTTAAAGGAACTAATAGTTCTACCCTTTTTACTCACCTATCATGGACATGCGATTGATGAACATACGTTAGAACCAGTTGACACTAAGAGTCAGATAACTTGTCTTGCAACTAATGTCTACCATGAGGCGCGTAATCAAGGTGCTGCAGGGTGGCTTGCAGTCGCCTCAGTAACTTTGAATCGTGTACATGATGACCGATTCCCAGATTCAGTCTGTGGTGTTATCTGGCAAGGAATCCATAGGGCAAGTTGGAAGGGTACGGGAGAAATGATACCTGTACGACACAAATGCCAATTTTCTTGGTACTGTGACGGACTCTCTGACAAAGTTCACGATTTAGTTACATATAATCAGATTTATGTCTTGTCAGAACTGTTATTTAATGGTACAATGAATGTACTAGATATTACTGAGGGCGCGACCCACTATCATGCCGATTATGTAACACCTGATTGGGCATCAACTAAAACGAAAACAACAGAGATACAAGATCACATCTTCTATCGCTGGGAGATTAAATAATGAGTTTACTATGTTTCAATCAAGCAGTAGAAGAACTGCAAAGTGGAAGTCCATCTCTAGGATTTCGTTTATTACGAGAACTTGCTGATGAAGGCTATGAAACTGCACAACTACATGTTGGGTGTGGATATCTATTAGGTCACATTGGAAGTTACAATGTAAAAAAAGATATGAAAAGGGCAATTACTTATCTATACAAGTGTGCAAAACAAGGCAATCAAGATGCGTTGCATAATCTAAAAGAATTAAGAAAAAATGTATCGTTAGATGATTATGTAACTCAAGCTAGAACTGAAATACCAAAAGAGAGAATAGTATGAATATATTTTACCTTTCTGATAATTATGAGGACGCTGCAAAAATGCACTGTGACTCTCACTGTAGTAAGATGATTATTGAGTACGCTCAATTGTTATCCACTGCACATCGTGTACTGGATGGTGACGAGTACACTGCCTTGACTAAGAATGGGCGCAAGATTAAACGCTGGCGTTTGGATGGAGAATTGGGACGTAATCGTGAACCATATCTCTACAAGGCTTGTCATGTGAACCACCCTAGTGCTATATGGGTACGACAAAGTTCAAAGAACTACATGTGGTTGTATGCATTGTGGAAAGAACTGAACAAAGAGTATATGTACCGCTACAGTAAAGATGCTCCACATGCCAGTTTTAGAAAACTAGATAGTCATCTAAAACAAACACCAAGGACAATTCCAAGGGGTATTGATTTCACGCAACCAACACAGGCAATGCCAGATGATGTAAAGAACGAGAGTTCACTTACTGCATACAGGGATTACTATATAAAGTATAAGCAACATTTGGCAAAGTGGAAACTACGAGGAGCACCTTACTGGTATGAAACAGAATATGCGTGAAGGATTTTTACCATATTGGGGTCGAAGGACTCAGAAACAAACAAAACTTCCTGACCCTGTAATTAATTTTACAGATGAGGGTAAGTTGCAACAGGAACAACTAAGGGCCTTGGTTGCACGATTGCATAGTGAAATTGCAGTGTTGAGGAATGATACTGTCCAGTTAAATAGTTCTCTTGGAGAATGTATAAATAAGATCAAGGAATTGAAAAAACAAGGAGATGATGATGCCAACGTATGATTTTGTAAATAAAGATGACGGGGAAATGGAGACACATTTCCTTAGAATCTCTGAACTGGATAAGTTCAAAGAAGACCATCCACAACTTAAAAGTGTAATATCTGCACCAAATATCATTGGTGGTACAGGTACTAGTGGAATAAAAATTGACGATGGGTTTAAGGAAGTCTTAGCGAAGGTAGGAGAGGCACACCCAGGCACTAATCTTTCAGATAGATATGCAAAGAGAACAATCAAAGATATCAAGACTCAATCTGTAGTAGATAAACATCGTAAACTACAAGCAAAAGGTAACTAATTATGGGTAAGGCAAAAGAAATAGGTTCTGGAAATTTAGTTAAAGTTAACCCTATTACTGAGAATCAGAAGAAGGCGTTTGCTTCATATGAAGGTGGTAAGAACCTTTTCCTATATGGTGCGGCTGGTACGGGTAAGACGTTTATATTGTTATATAATGCAATGAAAGAAGTTCTTAATACAACTACACCCTATGATACAGTGTACATTGTGCGTAGTGCAGTACCAACGCGAGAGATAGGTTTCTTGCCTGGCGATGAAGAAGATAAGACGGCATTGTTCCAAGTACCCTATCAGAACATGGTTAAGTTCTTATTTGAACAACCGAATGAACAGGCCTTCGCTGGACTGTACGAGAGGTTGAAGGCGCAGGGTAGTCTTTGTTTCTTAACTACGTCATTCCTTAGAGGTATTACACTAGACAACGCAATCATCATTGTTGATGAGTGTCAGAACCTAAACTTCCATGAACTTGATACCATCGTAACACGGGTTGGACAAGATTCTAAAATTATGTTCGCTGGTGATTTCTTCCAGACTGACCTTGTTAAAGGTTCAGACAAGAGTGGTATTGTGAAGTTTATGAAAATCTTAGATGCCATGGATGCATTTGATAATATTGAGTTTACAATCGGTGATATTGTTCGTAGTGGTTTTGTTAAGGAATATCTAATTAACAAGATAAAGTTAGGGATTGAAAACTGATGGTAGCTCGTAATGATATAACTGGCGACAATATAATATCAAAATCTCTATCACAAAAGGGTAGAGATAATTGGGATTCTATCTTTCGGACTAATCAAATTATAGAAGGGGTTGAACCCACAGTCAAGAAAAAGAAAAACATCTTTGACAAGTCGAAGATGAAATATACCGATGGCGATAACACATAAGTAAGGAGATGACTATCAAGACTTTTCAATCATTTATAGAATCTGCAATCCCAAAAATTAAATGGAATAAGGTTTCAAATGGTTATGGTCGCAGACGTGGTGGTGGTTCAACAGAAGTATTCAAGTGGATATCTCCTGATGAACGCTTTGAAATTACTCGTGCAACTGATCCGATGTCGTATGGTAAGGGTCGCAATGGTAACACAAACAGACTTGTATGGAAAATATCTGATACAACAGATGAATTAAGAAAAGCATACGCTCGTTCATTTGATTCTGCGGCAAGTGCAAAGCGTGCTGCCGAGATCATAGTAAGTAAGGAACAATAAAAGTAAAATGTCTTGACATGGTATGTTTTACATGGTATAATTATATTAATGAATAAATTGAGGTTAAAATATGTTTAAACACACACCAGTAGATATCGCTGAGGTATCGACTAAAAATGCAGGGGGGAAGCGTTTCTATGATACGCCCACTGGATTTTATCCATCCATCACAACAGTGTTGGGTGTTCGTAAAGATAAGGCAAAAGGACTTGCTGACTGGCGAAAACGTGTAGGTAATGATGTTGCAAATCATATCATGCGTACTGCTGCCGCTCGAGGAACTGCTGTTCATACTATGTGTGAAGACTTCCTCAACAACAAGGAAGTATTAAAGGAACAGTTTGCATTCTTGCCGTGGTGTTTGTTTTCACAACTTAAACCATGTCTTGTAAAACGTATAGATAATATCTATGCACAAGAGGCAGGGTTGTGGAGTGAGAAGTATCGTGTTGCAGGTCGAGTAGACTGTATCGCTGAGTGGAACGGAGTTCCCTCAATTATTGACTTTAAGACTTCTAAGTCAGAACGCAGGGATGATTGGAACTTAGAATACTATATACAATGTGCTGCTTATGCAGAGATGTTTGAAGAACGTACTGGTATTGCAATCACTCAGATTGTTGTTCTAGTTGTTACTGAAGATGGACTTGTTCAAGAGTTTGTAAAAGAAAAGACTGAGTATCTGCCTCTTCTTATTGAAACCATTGACGAGTTCACAGCTCAATGGGAGAAAGAAAATGAGGCTAATAACAAAGTGCAGACTGACATTATTGATAATGGTGTTGGGATCAGTTCTGCTGGTATTGCCGGCTAAGTCTTATGCTGAGATGGGATGGGTGGAAAAACCTGTCTTTTGTGGTACGCAGAAAGAAGTTATTGAGATAACTAAGAAGTTTAGAGAAGTACCTCTATTCTCATTTAATGGACATGCTATGGGCCCTACGGGGAAACCAGTACCAGTAAGAGTAGTGGTTGCATTTAATGATACAACCAAAACTTGGACACTGGTAGAGTTTCCAGTTGGAAAAGATGGGAAACCATCGGCAGACGTTGGTTGTATCATAGGAAATGGAAAAGGTTTAACAAAACTTCTTGACATAGACGCTGCCATCTGATATAATAGGTCATATAAATGAGAATAAGTTGTTCACTTACTTATAAACAAAAGTGAATTTCAGCGGATGTAGTATAAAAGTATTACAATAGGTTTCCAACCAATAGAAGGTGGTGCATTACCACCCATCCGCTCCAATTTCTGAATCGGAGAAGTTCTCTTCTCCATTTTTTTAACCCTGATTAACAGGAGTATATGATGAACCTTGAAGAACTAGTTGTAATGACACCAAAGAAGTTTGCACTTAAAATCGAAAGAATTGTTAACACAGCAGACGATATATCGTATATGGATGCTATCTTAGATTACTGTGAAAAGAACAGTATGGAACCCGATACCATTGGGCCCCTAATCTCAAAACCACTCAAAGAAAAAATAGAAGCTGAGGCGAGGAAATTAAACTTCTTACCTAGAGTCGCAACCCTACCAATTTAAGGATTAGTCTAATGGAAGCGTGGGAATCCTACCAGATATATCTTGGTTTGAAACTACATTTCACCAGTAACTATGACTATACTAGGTATGGTGGAAAGACTTCTGCAACCAAGGCATCATTCTTACAACGTAGGGACAGGTACTTCTTTGCAAGAGTCGCCAGAAAGTACGGGGATAAAACACAGGAGTATTATCTCGCTAATTTTTTAAAGTCTCCCAAAGGATGGATAGGAGATTTTAGTGAAGAAAATTATATGGAATGGTCTAAGAACAGACAATCATTGACATATAACTTTTTACAGGATATGCATTTTATATTTGATCAAGTTGAAAGTTTTGATGAAGTTTTCTCTTTACAAAACGGCAAACATCCTGTATTACTAAAGAACATGCTTGCAAAGCGTGTATCAGTAGAGTCGGTGGTAATCTTACAAGGGTTACTAAATTTTGTTAAAAGGTTTGATGAAGGATTGAAAGATGACTTAATATGGCCCGACAACAGACGATTAATCGTCAAATACGCTGCATTTCTATCTTATGATAAGGAGAAGTGTAAAACTAAATTACTAAAATTGGTTAAGGAGACATTCTAATGGATATGGCAATAAGCACTCCAGTGAATGAAGTTATTAGGGAACGAGATTTCTATCGTTCTAAATTAGAACAAGCAAAAGGACGAATCAAGACTCTTGAGTTTGATTTATCAGAATTGCAAAAACAAGATACACTTCTAAGAAAGCAACTTAGAGAGAATCAAGGTAGACCCATGAATGGTAATCGCCCTAAGTATCGTAAACAATCGTAACAAAACCATCCTGAGTATGATGATAAAAAGACTCAGATTTTAAACAGGAGATGATGTTGGAAGGGGTAAAAATGATTACAAACGCAAGATTGATTAGTTATAGTCAACCATCAGAATATGATGCGATTGAAGGGTTAGAGGATGTACAGGATTTAATTGCATTCTGTGCTAAAGTGTCTAATCCTACATCACAGATTAACAACTCAACTTCAGAGAAATTGATTACATATCTGGTGAAACATAAACACTGGAGTCCATTGGAAATGGCCAGTGCGTGTATCGAAATTGAGACAACGCGAGACATTGCTCACCAGATTGTTCGTCACCGAAGTTTTGCATTCCAAGAGTTTTCTCAACGATATGCAGAACCTTCTCAAATGGGAGATTCCTTTACTACAAGGGAGTGCCGTCTACAGGACACAACCAACAGACAGAACTCTATTGAAACTGATGACTCTAATCTAAAAAAGGAATGGGAATTGCACCAGAATCTTGTTATTCGACAAGCAGAGGTTGCATACAAGTGGGCAATTGATAATGGTATTGCAAAGGAACAGGCTCGTGTAGTGTTACCAGAAGGTTGTACTAAGACACGACTATATATGAATGGTTCTTTACGATCATGGATTCATTACATCGAATTGCGTGGTTCTAATGGAACTCAAAAAGAACATATGGAAGTTGCACAGAAGTGTGCGATAGAGATTGCTAAAATCTTTCCATTGATGGAGAAATTATAATGTTTAAACTTATACATGTGGACATCGAAAACGCTGCCCGCATAGAATTCACATTACACACGGACTCAACTCTAAGTGAAATGTGTGAAGGATTTGAATCCTTCCTCAGAGCGAATAGTTATCACTTTGATGGGAGTGTTCAGATAGTGGATAGTGAAATGCAACTGGAGTTACCTCTAGATGGTATGGAACAAAACGCTAATATTTGGGAACGTAGTGGTAGAAGACTTAATGATGCAACATCCGAAGAATGGGATGATGCAGCAATAGCACAATCTTTCGCTGCTGCTAAGAAGAATAATGATGCACTTGACTCTTTGCAAATAAACAAAGAATATGTCAAATAAATTCATTTTTCTATTGACAAACACCCCCAAATGCAGTATAATAAATACTGTTATATTATGAATTACTTGAAATACTTAAACTATACTTAAACATACGGAGAACGACAATATGTCAATTTCAGCACTAAGAAACCAGAATAGTCTGGATAAACTTTTACAACAAGTCCAAAAGGACGAAACCCCACAGAAAGACTCTAAGTCCTATGTCGATGAACGACTATGGAAACCACAGGTGGACAAGGTAGGTAATGGGTACGCAGTACTTCGATTCTTACCAGCACCTCAAGGTGAAGAGTTACCTTGGGTTCGCGTTTGGAACCATGCGTTTCAAGGCCCTACTGGACAATGGTTTATTGAGAATTCCTTAACCACCCTAAATCAGAAAGACCCTGTGAGTGAGTACAACTCTGCACTGTGGAACTCTGGCGTAGAGAGTGATAAAGAGATTGCTCGTAAACAGAAACGTAAACTACAATACTTTGCAAACGTCTATGTTGTAAGTGACCCGACTAATCCTCAGAATGAGGGAAAGGTTATGCTTTACCGCTTTGGTAAGAAAATCTTTGATAAGTTGATGGAAGCAATGCAACCAGAATTTCCTGATGAGTTGCCAGTCAACCCATTTGACTTCTGGGAAGGTGCTAACTTCATGTTGAAGATTCGCAAGGTAGATGGTTACTGGAACTACGATAAGTCTGGTTTGGATGCTAAATCTGCACTCAAATCAACTGATGACGAGTTGGAGACAATCTACAACAGTCAACATTCACTGGCTGAGTACCTTGCACCTTCAAACTTTAAATCATATGATGAGTTGAAGACCCGTCTGGACACAGTTCTTACTGGTACAGTAAATACCGCAAAGACTGCCGCAGACAGGATTATGGAAGACGAAGGTACAACTGACTTCACACCTCAGTTTAAATCGGAGTCTGCTCCAGAACCTAAAACTGGTGTTGCTGCCGCATCTGATGAAGATGATGATGCAATGTCATACTTTGAAAAGTTGGCAAACGAATAGTACTAACAGTACTAAATAGATAGAGACTCCTACTCTTTTCCGTAGGGGTTTCAATAAGGGACAGAGTGTCAAAACTCCGTCCCTTTTTTTTGTTTTAAAAACACAACTCTGTGGTGTATAAATAGTATAAATAGTATTATTGAGAGAAGATTATGGATTTTTTGTCGTTCATTGGTGATGTTGGAGCTCCAATAGCAGGAGCACTTGCAGCAGGGTATTTTGTATTCCTTACAATTAGATTTATACTTGCAGGGGTTACAGGTAGTGTAACAACTATAAAGAATATAATAGGACAACTAGATAACCGAGTTCAGACTATGAACAACGACTTGGTTAAGATTGATGCTCTTATGAGTTATGCGTTTGGTGTGAAACCGAACATTGATAGAATCGCTGCGAATGAAGGTAAAGAAGATGCCAGACGCGATTAAGGAGTCCTAGTTGGAAGCATTAACAGACGCAATTAATCAGTACGGATTTCCTGTAATAGCAGCAGTCGGACTTGGTTACTTTGTTTTCTTTATATGGAAATGGGTAACAGAAGTTATCGACCCGATAATTGGGCAGACAATGGGTACGCTTATTGCATTAGTTGATAGGATACGGATGCTTGACAATGACTTGATTCGTTTAAATACGAAGTTGTCTATGTTGTTAGAACATTACGACAAGACAGGCAAACCGATAGATGGTGAAATAGAAGAAATTTTGCAAAGGTATGGATCAAGAAATGAATCAGTTAAAACTAATAGGAATAATACTACTCCTGACCCCGATAGCTAGTCACGCAAGTGACCTAGTACACTCGTTTGGTAGTCCATCATTTAGTGGTATTGGACAATCACAACACTTCCTTTCTATCGCCCAGATAGAACATAACAGAAAAGAAAAGATACAAGACGATATTGAATCAGCCGAAAGAGAAGCTGAAAGGGAAGAGAAAAACAAAACAATTAATAAGTTTATTACTAACGTAGAATCTCGTATTTACGCTCAGATTTCTAAGAATCTTGTCGATGGTATGTTTGAAGAGGATGGTGCGCTTAGTGGTACTGCCGAGTTAGAGGGTGCGACTATCTATTGGGTAAAGGATGTGACTGCTGGTACTATCACTGTACAAATAACTGAAGCAGATGGTTCGTTTACAGAGTTAGTTGTACCACTCACGGGATTTGGATTTTAAATGGAACATTACCTAATTGGTTTGATTCTTGCATGTATGTTAGGAGGATGTTCAACTTTAGCAGTTGATGAACATCTTGAATCTGCAAAACAAGAACCTACAGAATTTGTGTCTGGAGTGCAGGAGAGGTTGGAAGACCTTCCTCTATTGGATGCTCCACCAATGACTATAGCGGTATATTCATTTACAGATAAGACAGGACAAAGAAAACCAAGTGAAAGGTTTTCTCAATTATCAACTGCTGTAACTCAAGGGGGAGACTCTTGGGTTATTGATGCACTGCAAAACGCAGGAAAGGGTGATTGGTTCATCGTTATAGAAAGGGCAGGACTTAATAACCTAGTTAAAGAAAGACAACTAGCAAAGTCTACCTATGAACAGTATGAGAAGGGCGAAAATAAACCAGAACTTAAACCCTTAAAGTTGGCTGGTTTACTTTTGGAAGGCGGTATTGTCAGTTACGACACTAACCTTATAAGTGGGGGTAGTGGACTACGTTACTTTGGAGTAGGTGGTGATACCTCATATAGAACAGATCAGGTGACTGTTTCTATGAGACTTGTTTCAGTTAACTCTGGTAAAGTTCTTTTGACTACCAATGTTACTAAAACAATCGCCAGTGTGAGGGATGATTTTAATGTGTTTAGGTTCTTTGAGATGGGAACTAAGGCATTTGAAATGGAGAGTGGTGCGG
>Ga0307986_10003328_pt1 | contig 11221 bp, 8 predicted proteins | sample EllFjometageno82_FD_203170 | JGI IMG/M metagenome (GOLD analysis project Ga0307986, IMG submission 203170) | Marine microbial communities from Ellis Fjord, Antarctic Ocean - #82 | ecosystem: Environmental > Aquatic > Marine > Unclassified | place: Southern Ocean | collected 2014-10-09
TATTTTTTATCTAAAGAGGGTAGAAAAGTTAAAGTTATAGAAAGAGATCCAACTTATAAAACAGCTTCTTTCCCATTATCATTGGGTGGTTTTAGACGACAATTTTTTCAAAAAGAAAATATTTTATTAGGAAAATTTGCAAGAGAGTTTATTTTTCAAATACCAGAATTACTTAAAACTAAAAAAAATCCTAACCCTACAGCTAGCATGGTTACTAATGGATATTTATTAATGTTTGGCCCAGAGCATGCTGAAGAACAGTATAAAGCTTTAAAAAACCATGAAGCTTGTGACGCTGGAACTAAAAATATTAAAGGGTCAAAGTTGTCTAGTGTATTTCCATTTATAAATAGTGACGGCATAGAAACCGCCACATATACAGATAATCAAAGCGAAGGATGGATTGATCCATTTATGTTTCATGGTGCTTTAAAAAGTAAAGCAATTGAACTTGGTGCTGAATTTATTAAAGGTGAAGTAAAAAATATTTCTGAAATAAAAGCTAAAACTATAATATCTGCTGCAGGCTGTTGGACTAAGGAGTTGTTAGATGACATTCCTGTTGTTCCTCAAAAACACACTGTTTTTAGAGTTAAATGCCCAACACATATACCTGAAATGCCTTTGTGTGGAGATTTGACTACAGGTGTATATTGGAGACCCGAAGGCAAAGAATATTTGGCTGGCTCACCGAATTCAGTATTTGATGCTACCGATTTAGAACCAGCTTGGAATGACTTTGAGGAATTAGTTTGGCCAGCTTTAGCAGGGAGAATTCCTGCCTTCGAAGAGTTAAAATTAACAGGTGGTTGGGCTGGCTTTTATGATTGTAATAAATTAGATAATAATGCTGTTGTTGGTAAACATCCTAAATATGAAAATGTTTATATGGCATCAGGATTTACTGGAAGAGGTTTGATGCAAGCACCAGGTATTGGTAGAGCTTTAACAGAGCTAATAACAACAGGTTCTTATCAAACAATAGATATTAGTGATTTTTCAGTCGAAAGAGTGCTTGAAAATAATGCTAGACCAGAGCCTTACGTCTTATAAAAAATTAAGTCCCACAAAAAGTTTGATATTTTTTATCACGATGCAGAGAGGGGCACATAAACTTCAAATCATCGTTATTAACTAGATAGGGATTTTTAAATATTTCTATCAATTTGTTAAAGAGTGTTAAATCACCATCGTTTGCTAATGATAAAGCCTCTTCAACTTTGTGATTACGAGGTATTACCATTGGATTAGAAGAGTTCATTAACTCCATAGATTTATCATGTGAATTACCAAATAATGTTAATCTTTTTATCCATTTAATTTTCCATAAATCAAAGTCTGCATTATTATAAGCTTCGGAATTTTCTATTGTCATATTCATCAAAAAAATAAAGGTATTTGTATAGTCGACTTTGTTTTTCTGCATCCAATCTAATAATTCCATAATTAAATTTTTATCTTGTTTATCTTCACCATATAATCCAAGTTTATCTCTCATCATATTTAACCATTTTGTTTCATAATTTTTTTCAAATTTATCTAAAGCTTCAGTAGCTAATTTAATGGCCTCATCTTCATTTTTACTAATAAGTGGAATAAGACATTCTGCAAATCTCGTTAAATTCCATTTAGTGATTTTTGGTTGATTGTCATAGGCGTATCTACCTAATTGATCAATAGAACTAAAAACTGTTTTAGGGTCGTAAGAATCCATAAATGCACAAGGACCATAATCTATTGTCTCACCAGATATGGACATATTATCAGTATTCATAACTCCATGAATAAAACCAACACGCATCCAATCGATCACAAGTTGGGTTTGCTTTTCAATTAAAACATTTAGTAAATCTAAAGATTTATTCTTTGAAGTTTTTATATTGGGGTAGTACTTTTCAATTGTGTAATTAACTAAGATTTCTAAATCACTAATATTTTGTTTAGCAGCAATGTATTGAAATGTTCCAACCCTTAGGTGTCCCAAGGCTACTCTTGTAAGAATTGCACCTTTTGAAATTTGCTCCCTTATTACATTTTCACCAGTTTTAACTACTGCTAAACTTCTAGTAGTAGGTATTTTTAAAGAATACATTGCTTCACTTATTATATATTCCCTCAACATTGGCCCCAAAACAGCTCTACCATCTCCACCTCTGGAGTATGGAGTTTTACCCGAACCTTTAAACTGTATATCAAACCGCTCACTTTTTTTTGTAAGATGCTCACCCATTAAAACAGCTCTTCCATCACCGAGCATTGTAAAATGACCAAATTGATGCCCAGCATAAGCTTGAGCTACAGAGTTAGATCCTTCAGGCAATATATTTCCTGAGAAGATTTTTGATAAATTATCTTTATTAATATTTGAAAAATCTAGATCTAACCTTTTTGCTAAATCTTTATTTAATATTAATATTTCGGGTGAGTTTACAGGGGCAGGGTTGATGTCTTCTTTAAATATTTTTGGTAACCTTGAATAACTGTTATCAAAATGCCAACCAATAGCCATTTTATCGATTAGTTAACTTCAGCTTGATTTTCTTTTGGTTTAATTTCAGTTTTAAATTGATTTGAGATTTTTTGTACTTCGACTGCTGAAACTTTGTATTCTGCACACATTGTTTCTTCATCTTTACCATGACCTGTTACCATGTTGACCATATGCTCTGGAAAATGGAATGTTGTAAATACTATTCCCTCTTTTACTTTATCAGTAACTTCTACTTTTAAAGCAACTTCTCCTCGTCCGGAGTAAAGTCTTCCTATATCACCTGTACTTAACTCTCTTTTGTTGGCATCATTTGGGTGAACCAATAGCAAATCTTCAGAAACTATATTAATATTTTTAGTACGTCTTGTCATAGTAGCAGCATTGTAATGTTGCAGAACCCTACTTGTGGTTAGAATTAATGGGTATTCTTTTTTATTAGTTTCAATTTCAGTAGATTCTTTCCAATCAAAATTTTTAAGTTGTCCTTTTCCTAGTTTGAATGTTTTTTCATGCAAGATTTGAGTATCAGTACCATCTTCTTGAACTGGCCATTGTAATCCCATTTTACCAAGTCTCTCTCTTGTTACCCCTTTGAAGAAAGGAACTACATCAGCTATTTCTGCAAGAACCTGGTCAGCATCATAAGTGGGTTGATCAAAACCTAATTTTTGCATCATATCTGTTACAATCATTCCATCTGTTTTAGTACCAGGCAAAGGAGGCACCGCTCGATTAACTCTTTGAATTCTTCTTTCGGTATTAGTAAAGGTTCCATCTTTTTCTAAAAAAGTTGTTCCAGGTAACACTACCGTTGCAAGCTTTGCAGTTTCACTCATAAAAATCTCCTGTACTACTAGTAACTCTAAAGAATTCATTGCCTGAACTACATGTGCACTATTTGGATCTGTTTGAACAATATCTTCTCCAATGATCCACACAGCTTTCACATCTTTATTAATTGCTCCATCAAACATTTCCGGAATTTTTAGTCCTTGTTTTGTTGGATGAATAACTCCATATTTTTCTGAATAAAAATTTTGATTTTTTTCGTCAGCTACTTCAAAGTAACCAGCTCCTTGATGAGGTTGGCACCCCATATCGGCAGCACCTTGGACATTATTTTGTCCTCTTAGTGGATTAACACCAACACCTCTTCTACCAATGTTTCCTGTAATCATTGCAAGATCAGCAATTAACATTACTGTTTTAGAGCCTTGTTCTTGTTCTGTAACTCCTAAACCATGGAATTCCATAGAATTTTTAGCTGTCGCATAAGCTATAGCAGCCTCTTTAACTAATTGCTTATCAACACCAGCAACTTTAGCTAATTGATCCATATCTTGTCTTTCAATCTCTTTAATAAAATTTGCAAAACCTTCAGTCCTATCTCTAACAAAATCTTTATCATAAAGATTTGCTTTCATTATAAAATGTAACATCATGTTTAAAACAGCTACATTTGTTCCAGGTCTAAGTTTAATATGGTAATCAGCAAGTTCGGCTAATTCAGTAGTGATTGGATCTAGAACTATTAGTTTTTTACCCTTCATTACCTGTTGTTTAATTTTTGCTCCAGTAACGGGGTGAGCATTTGTTGGATTTGCACCAATAACCATAAACAAATCTGCATAAAAAATATCTTCAGTAGAATTAGTTGCAGCACCAGTTCCAAAAGTTTGCTGCATTCCCCAGGCTGTTGGTGAATGACAAATTCTTGCACAACAATCAATGTTATTAGTTCCAATTGCAGCTCTAATCATTTTTTGAAAAACATAATTTTCTTCATTTGTACATCTTGCAGAAGAAATACCAGCCACAGCATCTGGTCCACTAGCTTTTGTAATTCTGTTTAACTCTTTTTTAATAAAATCATATGCCTCATCCCATGAAGCTTCTTCAAATTTTCCATTTCTTTTTATTAAGGGGCTTTTTAATCTATCTGGATGATCATAAAATCCAAATGCATACCTTCCTTTAATACAAGTATGACCTGCGTTAACTTCAGATTCTTTAGGTGTAGATATTGCAACAACTTTGCTATCTTTAATTGATGCTTCCAAATTACATCCAACTCCACAATAAGAGCAAGTTGTTCTAACTTTTTCATCTACAGCTACAGATTTTGATTGATAAACATCTGAAATAGCATCAGTTGGACATGTGTGTGCACAGGCACCACAGGATACACATGATGAGTCTCCAAATAAAGCATCGTTATCTGTTGTTATTTTAGATTCAAATCCTCTTCCACTCATTGTTAAAACAAAAGAACCTTGAATTTCATCGCAAGCACGTACACACCTTCCACAGTTAATACAATTATCTAAATTCATTCTCATGTAATCATGAGAAGTATCTTTTGAAATACCCTTGTGTTGTTTTGGACTATTGTATCTGTGATCTGATATTCCTAAATCGTTTGCAACATCCTGAAGTTCACAGTTGTTATTAACTTCGCAAGTTCCACATTCCATTGGGTGGTCTGTTAAAACTAGTTCAACAATATTTTTTCTTAACTCAGTTAAATTTTCGTTATTTGTAAAAATATGTTGATTCTCGGCAACTGGTGTATGACATGAAGCTACAACTTTAGTTGGACCATCTTTAACTAAAGCCACTTCAACACAACAAACTCTACAAGCTCCATAGGGTGCTAAGTTTGGATCATCACATAATGAAGGAACTTTTTTTTCTCCAAGATAACTTTTTACAAATTTTAAAACAGAAGTATGGTTTGGGCCAATTTCATATGGCTTACCATCTATGAAGGCTATTTTTCTTTTTTCTGAACTCATTAATTATCTTTCACCATATCATCCTTCATTTCATCGCCAAAATATTTTAAAATATTCATGATAGGAGTAGGTATTGCACCACATAAAGCACATAAACAGCCTTTTTTCATTGTTATTAGAAGCTCGTTCAATAGTTTTAATGGAATTTTAGCGGTCTTATTCTTTACTTGGTCAAACATTTCCTTACCACGGTAAGAACCAAGCCTACCTGGAAAACATTTTCCACAAGATTCTTCAGCAGAGAATTCAAATAAATGATGAATATATTCCACCATTGGAAAGTCTTTTGGAATACTTACAATACTTGCGTGTCCCAACATAAACCCAGCAGCGGTGAATTCTTGAAAATCTAGATTTAATTTTTCAACTTCTTCAATTGGAATAACTCCACCCAATGGTCCGCCAATTTGTAATGCTTTAATAGGTTCTTTAAAACCTCCACCAATATTATTTAAAACCTTTTTCATGGGAGTTCCCATTTCAATTTCGTAAACACCTGGATTTTTAAAAAAACTATCAAAACAAACTAATTTAGTTCCAGCAGATTTTTTATTTCCAATTGCTGCAAATTTATCAGCCCCGTTAATAAGTATACCTGTAGCTGCAGCTAAAGTTTCAACATTGTTAACAACAGTCGGTTTTTTATAAAGTCCTTCAGTAACTGGGAAGGGTGGTCTCACATCAACCTCTGCTCTTCTTCCTTCAATTGAAGCAATTAATGCAGTTTCTTCTCCACATATATAAGCACCTTGTCCAATACAAATATTTAAATTAAATGAAAATTTAGTTCCTAAAATATCTTGACCCAGTAAACCTGCTTTTTTTAAAGAGTTGATTGCTCCATTTATTGCTTCAATAGATTTTGGATACTCTCCTCTTATATATAAAACACCCTCATCACTTCCAATAACATATCCACAAATAATCATTCCAAATAAAACTTTTAATGGCTGATCTTCTAATAAGTATCTGTCCGAGAAAGCTCCTGAGTCACCCTCATCAGCATTACAAATAACATATTTTTTTTCTCCCTTTGCTTTACTGCAAAAATCCCACTTCATACCAGCTGGAAAACCAGCCCCACCTCTACCTGTTAAATTCGAGTCTAATAGTGATGTTATAATTTCTTGTTTATTTGTATTTATAAATTTACTTAAAAGATCTTTAAATTGATCTAAATTTGAGAGTTTATTATCCATTAAAAAACTTGTTGAAGCAAAGCTTTTAGAGAAAAATTTTTCTTGTTCAATTTTCTCACCCTTAATTATTTCATCAATTTTACCGATGTCATTACCAGCATAATTTTCGCCATTATAGTGAAAGGCATTATTTTCATAACAGTGACCAAGACAAAACATTTCACCAACTTTATCATCACCTAATTTTTCTTTTAATTTTTTTTTTAAAGTCTCCTGTGTTCCAGAGCACATGCAGGCACTCCCGTTACACACAAAGGCTTTTTTGGCTCTATGAGCTGGTCTTAAAAATTCATAAAAACTTTCTGCTCCATGAATAGTGGATACACCCATGTGGTATTCATTGGCTATTTCTTTGATACCACTTGAGTCTTTAGAATTTAACGACCTCTCAGAAATTTTTTCAAATAGATTATTTTTTAAACCAATTCGACCTGATAAGTTACTGATATTTTTTGACACAATTTACCCTATTAAAATTTTTTAATTTTCTATTATAATTCTCTCACTATTACTATAAATATTAAATCCACTTTCTTTTACAAAACCTACCAATGTCATATTAAACTTATTAGATAAATCTATAGCGAGACTGGTTGGCGCACCCACACCTATTAATACTCCTATATTTGCCATAAGAGCTTTTTGAACTAAATCGAAATTAAGCCTTCCAGAACAGGTAAGAAATTGAGAACTATTATCAAGTAATTTATTTTTTAAAACGTATCCAATCAATTTATCCAAAGCATTGTGCCGTCCCACATCTTCTTTAACGGCAACAATTTCTCCACTGGCATTAAATAATCCACTAGCGTGAATTCCACCTGTTTTTGAAAACTCAGATTGGTTTTGTCTCAATATATTTGGAGATTTCATTATTATTCCATGATGTATTTTTGGGAGAGATTTTATTATTTTATCTTTTTTAATAATTTCCAAAGATTCAAGAGATGTTTTCCCACACACACCACATGAAGAATTAGTTAAAAAATTTCTTTTAATTTTATCAATGTCAACATTCTCAGAATTATTTATTGTGACAACAATTTTATTATGTAATTTATATTGACCAACAGGGTCACCACTAACTACAATACTTTCTATATGGTTAATTTTTTCAATTACTCTTTCATTAAAAAGAAAACCAGTAACTAAATCATCATCATCCCCAGGCGTCCTCATCGTAATAGATAAGGTATTTTCAATCCAATTTTCTTTATCTCTATGTTTGAGTATTATTTCCAGTGGTTCTTCAATAGATATTTGATCATCAACTTCTTTTGAGTTGTTAGATCTAAATTTTACAACTTTATAATTAGAATTCATTTAGCCAGTATATTTAAACTGGCTAAATTTGAAACAACGAAAAGATTAGCTTTTCCAGCTACTTGGGTAGCTTTTCTTCAAAACAAAACGATTTAGAATAATTGCATAACCAATAATAATTATAGAACCAAAAATAATTGGATTTAATAAAAAATCATATGAAACTGCGCCAAGTATTATAACAATAGGGTTACCACCTGCAGGTGGGTGAGTTACACCAAGAAGTATCATTACAAAAATACCAAGACCTACAGCAATAGCTATTTGTAAAAATTGATCCGCTGGAAGAAATTTTAAAATTAATACACCAACTATTGATGTTACCAAATGTCCAAAAAAAACATTTTTTGGTTGAGCAAAAGGACTTTCAGGGTATCCAAATAGTAGAACCATAGAAGATCCAAATGATCCAGCTAAAAATAACCCATAAGGGGTTTCAAAACTTAAAAATGAAAGTGTTCCAATTGTAATTATTGAGAATATTAAAGCGTATAAAGCTCTGCTGAAATTTTCTTTTATTGTATTTATCATATATTTTTATCTATGTTGTTAGCGTTGTTTTAAAGCTTCAGTGCTTTGGAAAGAGTTTTAAAAGGGAGTAGTAAACATTCTTTTCTAGAAATATTTGCTGGATTCATAATTTTTTTAAAATCTTTCAACTCCTTTATATTAATTTTTTTTGATTGATCAAAACTTTTATCAAAGAAAAAGTTTGCTTGTGACAAAAAATCTGCAATTTTTTCTATTGGAGCTTGAATAACTGACCTAGAAAGTAAACTGACTGAAGCTTGACAGTAAATACATGATTTGCATTGATACCCCATATCTTCAATTATATTTTCTTTAACAATTAAGCTAATTTCCATTTCATCACCACACAAGGGGTTTTTATTTTTAGACTGATGAGTATAATTTTTAATTATTTTGTTATTTTCAGTATGAGAGGCAATTTCTAAAATTTTGAGATCCATTATATTTCTTTAATTCAGATTTTAATGTTTTATATTTTGATTAATGGATAATAACAATATTTTACCTGTAGTACTAGCCGGAGGAAAATCCATGCGGTTTGGGGACAATAAATCTCAAGCACAATTAAAGGGAAAAATCCTTATTGACTACATTTTGTCTGAAATCATTAATGATTTCAGAGAAGTTATAATTGTCGCTAATGATCCAATTGAACATTTGTCATCAGATAAGATTACAAAAATTGTGGATTTTAAAAAAAATCTTGGTCCCTTAGGAGGTGTTTTTAGTGCCATGAAATGGGTTAAAGATAATGATAAAAAATATCAATGGATTGTAACATTTCCTTCTGACACTCCTTTTTTTAAAAAAAAAATAATGAATAGTTTTCTTAATAAAATTAACGAAAAAGAAAGTGAGTTGTTTTTTATGAAATCTAACGAGAAACGACATAATATATTTGGTTTATGGTCGATGGATTTAATTGATCAGTTGGAAAAAGATTTGGAAACAGGATCAAGAAAAGTTGAAAAGTGGGCTAATAGTATTGGAGTTAAAACAATTAACATGTCATTTGAAAAAGAGGATCCATTCTTTAACATCAATACAAAAGAAGATTTGGAAAAAGCTGAAAATATTTTAAATGATTAGTTATATACAAGCAAAAAACATTTTAAAAAAAGCAAAAATAAAGATTAAAGATGAAGAAATTTTAGTAAAAAATTCATTAAATAGAGTTCTTGCAAAAGATGTTAATTCACCATCTGATCACCCAATAAGTGATAATGCAGCTTTTGATGGCTTTGCAGTTAATTCCAATGATACAAAAAATATTAATAAAAAAAATTTAAAACATTTTAAAATAATAGGATTAATTGCAGCTGGTAATAAACCTTTTAACAAAAAAGTAAAAAAGTTTGAAGCTATTGAGATAATGACTGGTGGAATTATCTCAAGACCATTTAATACAATCATACCCATTGAGCAGATCATTTTTTTTCCAAATAAAGAAAAACCTAAATCAATTATTGTAAATAGAAAAGTTAATAAATATAGTCATGTAAGATTCAAAGGTTCTGATTATAAAAAAAATCAATCAGTTATTAAAAAAGGAACTATAATTCAACCTAATCATATTTTAGCATTAAAAACTTTGGGCGTTAAAAAAATTAATGTTAAGAAAAAATTAAATATTTTGTTTTTTTCAACGGGAAATGAAGTTTCTAATTCAGATAAAATTCCAAGCTGGAAAGTTCGAAATTCAAACAGTCACTATATAGAATCCTTGAATGATAATTTTTTATTTAATTTTAAAAACGGAGGAATTTTAAAAGACCATCATCACAATTTATTTAAATCTAAAATTAGTAGAATGTTAAAATCTACCACAGATATTATTATTACATCAGGAGCTGTTTCTGCTGGAAAATTTGATTATATCCCAAGTATTGTAAAACTGTTTAAATCCTCACATTATTTTAAAAGTGTATTGATAAGACCTGGAAAACCGATCCTATTTGCAAAAATTAATCAAAAAGCTATCTTTGGTCTTCCTGGCAATCCCATTTCAACTGCAGCATGTTTTAGATTTTTTGTATATCCTTTTATTGAAAATATTTTAAATCTTAAAAAAGAAAAACCTATTCAAGCTGTCTTAAAAAATGATTTTAAAAAAAAGAAAAATTTCACAAGATTTATAAAAAGTAAAATACGAACTACTAAAAATGGTAAGCTTGAGGTGGAGTTACTACAAGGTCAAGAATCATTTAGAATAAACTCATTTGTTAAATCAAATGTTTGGGCAGTTTTACCGAGAGGGAAATCTAAGTTTAAAAAAGGTCAAATTATTCATTGTTTCTTACCCAACCATCCAAATATAATTTTAAATTAACTTCTCAAATTTTGTTGTAGTTCTAAATTTTTGAATTAATCTCCGGCAATGCTTGAATTAAAAAATCCTAAAGTTGCCGTTCCAGTTGTTTTATTTGCAGGAATTTTATGGTCATTTGGTCCTTTGGTAGTTCGTTATATGGACAGTCCTAATCAGGTGCCTTGGCAATATATTTTTGGAAGAGGCCTTACAATCTTTTTTCTTCTTAATCTTTTTCTTTATTTTGAGGAAGGTCCTAAATTTTGGAAAAATTATTTAAAGATAGGTAGATCAGGTATCATAGGTGGAACAGGTCTTGGAATAGCAATGATTTCTTTTATTTATTCTATCACAAACACTTCGGCAGCAATTACTTTATTATGTTTAGCAGCAATGCCGTTCTTTACTGCTTTATTAGCATTTATATTTTTAAAAGAACAAATTTCCTTAAATGTTTGGATATCAATTTTTATTGCAACTATTGGAATAGCTATAATGGCTTTTGGAAATACTGGAGAAAATTCTCTAGTAGGATTAATTTTTGGAATAACATCCTCGGTAGGTTTTTCTGTTT
>Ga0307986_10003329_pt1 | contig 11221 bp, 15 predicted proteins | sample EllFjometageno82_FD_203170 | JGI IMG/M metagenome (GOLD analysis project Ga0307986, IMG submission 203170) | Marine microbial communities from Ellis Fjord, Antarctic Ocean - #82 | ecosystem: Environmental > Aquatic > Marine > Unclassified | place: Southern Ocean | collected 2014-10-09
GCAAACTGGGCAATATCCCACACATCGGAATCGGTCGGAGCGATGTTGTAGTCACCGATTGCCGCGAAGGGCAGATCCGGACTGGCAGCAAGTTCAGATTCAACTGTCGCATTCAACGCCTTAAACCACTCCAACTTGTAGTTGTAGTGATCATGGCCTGGCTCGCGACCATTCGGGCAATACAAACTCCAGACCCGAACACCATTACAGGTTGCACCAATTGCCCGAGGCTCGGCAGCCCCATCGAAATCAGGTTGCCCAACTAAACCGCGAACAACGTCGGTCGCGCCAACCCGAGAAAGAATCGCGACGCCATTCCAACGACCGGTGCCATGGGTGACCGCCTCGTAGCCAGCAGCCTGAATCGGGAGGTGTGGGAAAGCCTCGTCGGCGCATTTCAACTCTTGCAATGCCACCACATCGGGTTGAGCGCTCTCCAGCCACTCCACCACCCGATCGATTCGGGCACCCACCGAGTTCACGTTCCAGGTTGCAATACGCACGTGGTCAGCCTATTGCCCCACGCGAACCCGAGCTTTAAGCACGCAACCACCTTCGGGAATTGAATTCAGCGTCCATTGGTTCGCGCACACGGAGTCAAGAATTGCGGATCCGAGACCGGGTGTGTGACCGCTAGGAATCCCAATCCGAATTTGCAAAGTCCTTTCTGGAGACATTCACGGACCCAACAACCTCTACACTCACAATCAGTGAGGTGCACCGGGTGATCGGTCGGTACGTGAGCGCGATCGAAGCTTCATGCACGCACATTGTGACTTTTGACAAGATGCAGGCGCAGGTAGCGCAGTCATTGGGTATCTCTCCGGTAATCCTTGAATAGCGACCTGTTTTGGCTTCTGAGCCTGGTTGCGGCTAGTCTGGGCACGCATTAATCCTCCTGTCACGGAAATGCCGTGGCCGTTTAGTCCGAAGGAGGTGGGTTAATACATGCGTAAATACGAAGTCATGGTCATTCTGGACTCTGAACTCGAAGAAAAAACAATTGCCCCCAGTCTCGATACATTCCTCAATGTGATCAAGGCCGATGGTGGCACTGTTGAAAAAGTAGATTTCTGGGGCAAGCGCCGCTTCTCCTACGAAATCAACCACAAGACCGAGGGCTACTACGCGGTAATCGAGTTGATCTCGACCCCGGAAGCAGTCGCCGAACTGGATCGCCAACTATCACTAAACGAAGCTGTCGTTCGCACCAAGGTGATTCGCCCCAACTGGTCCACTCCCGTTAAGGCTTCCTAATGGCAGCCGGGGATATCAATGTGACGGTCATTGGGAACTTGACCAACGATCCTGAACTGCGCTTCACCCCAAGCGGCGCCGCTGTTGCTTCATTCACAGTTGCTACCAACTCACGTTATTTGGACAAAGCAACGAATGAATGGAAAGACGGGGACCCGACTTACTTGCGATGCAGCGTGTGGCGCCAGTACGCGGAAAATGTTGCCGAGTCACTCACAAAGGGGACTCGCGTAATGGTTTCGGGCAGGTTGAAGCAGCGTTCCTATGAAACCCGCGAGGGTGAAAAACGAACAGTTATGGAAGTTGAAGTCGAGGACGTTGGTCCCGCGTTGCGTTATGCAACAGCGAAGGTCACTCGGGTACAACGCTCCGAAGGTGGATTTAGCTCCGGCGGTGGATCGGCAGCCCCTGCTGATGATCCCTGGGCAACTGGTGCACCGACTGCAAACTTTGATGAACCACCCTTCTAAACACATTAAATTTCCCACCATAAATTCAAGGAGTTATTAAATGGCACGCGATAACAAGCGCCAACAAGTGTTGGACAAGAACAAGATGGTGAAGGCCAAAGCCTGCGCCTTCTGCAAAAAGGAAGTAAAGGGTCTGGACTACAAAGACGTAAACCTACTTCGTAAATTCGTTTCGGATCGAGGCAAGATTCGCGCTCGCCGGGTTACAGGTAACTGCACCCAGCATCAGCGTGATGTTGCCATGGCTGTGAAGAATGCCCGTGAAATGGCACTTCTTCCCTACTCAGCGGCAACGCGGTAAAGAAGAAGGAGCATTAATATGAAACTCATCCTTACGCAGGAAGTCAGCGGTCTTGGTACTGCAGGAGACATTGTCGAAGTAAAAGACGGTTATGGCCGCAACTTCTTACTTCCACGCCGTTTCGCAATCTCTTGGACCCGTGGCGGCGAGAAACAGGTCACCCAAATTAAACGTGCCCGCAAGGTGCGCGAGGTACGTGACCGTGATCATGCAAATGAAATCAAGCAATCACTTGAATCAATGGTGATTGTTGTTCCCGCCAAAGCTGGCGCGACCGGCAGACTCTTCGGTTCCATTACAACGGCAGACGTTGCCGCAGCGGTTAAGTCAGCTGGCAATATCTCAATTGATAAGCGCAAGGTGCACTTGGCCAGCGCTATTAAAACAGTCGGAAATCACAAGGCAACAGTTGACGTGCACCCAGGCGTAAGCGCCAATGTGCAGTTTGTTGTCTCAGCTGACTAACAATTAGTTCTTTCGGATAGTTCGTTTTAAAAGGGGTCGCTCCCGGTGGGCGGCCCCTTTTACATTTCACATAATCCGAGCCCTCCCACCACGGCGATCCAAGGTGCTCGCTCACGAATCGGGCTGTGGTGCGAGACATGCCCTTTTTATAAGAATGTGCCGGGTTTGTACCCATTTACCGGTAGTCTCGCGACTACGAGGCTGCTCTAGCCCTTTGACCTACATAGGAGGATCATTCATGTCATATATGGAAGCGATAAAATCAGGTTTCTCGAATTATGCCAAATTCAACGGCCGCGCTAGTCGATCAGAATTTTGGTGGTTTGTACTCTTCATTGCCGTTGTTTATGCCGTTTTATTCGTGATTTTAGGGCTCTTCGGTGGGCTTAATACGACAGACGCGAATGGTGAGTTAACTATGAGTGTATCTGGCGTGCCTTTCTTCATCTTGGCAGTCGTCTGGCTGATCTTCCTACTCCCGATACTCGGTCTTCAATGGCGACGTTTACATGATGCAAATCACTCGGGCGCGTGGTGGCTACTCAATTTCGTTCCTTTCGGTGGGATCGTGTTACTTATTTTCTTTGTAACACCAGGCACGGAAGGTGACAATCGATTTGGTCCACCCACCACTACGGCCGTCAATTAGTCCTATTGACTAGTTCCTTCTCATAGTTCGTTGTAAAAGGGGTCGCTACCAGTGTGCGGCCCCTTTTAGATGTTGTGCTGCGTCTTAGCGATACTGGTGCCATGGTCGAAGATTCAGATGTCATAATTCGATTTCTTGAAGCACATGAATCCGAGGTCCTCGTTGAGTTGATCAAAGAGTCGTATGGCGATTCGTATGACGCTGAGTGGGTTTATGACCCCGAGAAAATTGCTGAAAGAATTCGCAACCACACCCTACGCAGCACCATCGGTCAATTAGCCGACGGAACCATTCTTGGCCACCTGGCTCTGATGGTGGAAGAAAGCGCTGAGCGCGTCGTCCATGCAGGTGTCGCGGTTGTGCGAGATACGGCTCGCGGACACCACCTTTTCGAAAAACTCAAACGATTCGGTTCACAGTGGGCAACTGAAGCGGGCTATCTAGGCATTTTTAGTGAAGCAACCGCAGCCCACCCATACAGCCAAAAAGCAAACATCAAACTAGGTGCACATGAAACGGGAATTCTTCTCGGCTGGATTCCGGACACAGTCCATAACAGTGCCGCAGTCAATCCGGACGGATACCGGCAATCAGTGGTTTTGTTTTATTTGAAACTGAATCACGGTGATTTAAGAGATATGTATGTGCCGAAGAAATATTACGAAATAGTTAATAAAATTCTCGAAGTATCCGGTTTACATGCCGTGATCGCGCAGGGACCCACCAATGTCACTGTTCCCAATGAGACCATTTTTAATATCGAAGAAAAAACGGATCATAATTCTGCAATAATCCATGTCACCGAGCCGGGGCGTGATTTTACCGAGGCGGTAGAACGCGCGCGCATCACATTGATGCGAAATGAGCGGCGTGATGCGGTGTATCTTGACCTACCACTTGACCTACCTCACACCGAGATTGTTCTGAATAATCAGGGTAGTGATTTTGCCTTTTCTTTTGCTGGAGTATTCCCCAACCAACTCCGACACGGAGATGTCTTACGCCTGCAGGCCTTTAGCGGGGTGGACTTACACAGTGCTGACATTGTGACCGCATCGGATCACGGTCGTGAACTACTGGAGTACGTACTTGCAGACCTAAGGCCCGCTCGGTAAATAAGTGCGGGCCGTGAAAGTCGGGCCGGATTCACGTTCGTTGCCATCGTTTAATAGTCACCCTTTAGTGATCTACAGATGCTATGATGCATTTGTCCCAATTTTCGTAGCGTAATCACACCAAAAAATGTCGCGTAATCAGGGGAGCTGAAGGGAAAAACATGTCCGGATTTGATATCGCTGCCGTACTTGATGAGGCATGGAGTTTAACCAAGCGTCAATATTGGTATTGGTTGCTGGTGATTGTCGTCGCGGTCGCTATTCCCGTCGCGATCATTGTGGTCGGCGTAGTCGCCGCCATCGCTGTCCCAGCCCTCGGTGCAATTGTGATCTTCCTTGGAATCCTCGGCTTCTTCTACACATTCCTTGGAATCTTGCGCAACGCCTATAACGCCTCAGAAGGCGCAAAACCATCTGTGGGAGTGCTGTTGCGCTCGGATCGCTATTGGTGGTTCCTCGTAGCAGGTCTCGTCTATACCGGCATTGTTGTTGTCGGGTTTTTTGCTTTTATTATCCCAGGGATAATTTTGGCGTTTATGTTTGCACTGTTTCCCTATGCACTTATTGGAAACCCAGGCATGACCGGTTTTGCTGCTCTCGCCATGAGTTGGGAATTGATCACTACTTCGTTCTGGCGCTTCATTGGATTCAGAATCGTACTGATCGGCGCAACGGTCTCAATCACCGTAGTTGCCTCGGTGAGCCAATCGATCCTGATTGGGGGAGCCGATGACTTTAATCTCTTAACGGGCCTCGTTTCCGTTATTGCATTTATTTTGGTGCTGTTTGTCAACGTATTTGTTGCGGCATTTACTTACCTGGCAGATGCGTTGGCCTACCGTCGTCTATCCGGTGACGGGGAAGTTGTCCGTCCCGGCTAGTAACTATTGATTCAAGCGAGAGGGTAGTCCGGCGACAAATTCGTTGGCTGCCCGCTCGATCATTTTCAGTACCAGAGCAAACCCGTTGTCCCGGTCGTAATAGGGGTCGGGCACGTCCAACTCCGGGCTCAGGTTGTCATAGTGGGCAAGATCGGGGTCAAAGCTACGGATCAGGTACAGCTCGGGTTCGAACCCGCTGTCACGCACTAGGGCTTCAACATTGAGGTAATTACTGGAGTCCATGACCAAAATAATGTCGATTTCCGCCATCCAACTCGAAGTAATCTGTCGAGCCGAGTGGGTTAACGAGTAACCGTTTTGGGCAAGAATGGCGTGGGTCCTGGGGTCTGCCTCGTGGCCAAGATGCCAATCACCGGTGCCGGCTGAGTCAACAACTACTTTTTCACTGAGTCCGGCTGCCTCGATTCGGTCACGAAGTACGGCTTCAGCAATTGGTGAACGGCAAATATTGCCCAGACACACGGCGGTCACGCGTAATTGCGGCGACTTGTCTTGATCAGGCATCGGGAAAGCCTAGTGGAAGGCCCCCATTATTGGGTCCACATCAGGTGGACGCGCCACAAGGGGTCATGCCAGGTTGCTTAAACAGTGAGAGGCTGTGGACCGCTGCCGGTAGGCATTGGCAGATTCCGTGACGTGCTGAAATCCGTGGTCGCAATGTCAATGACGAACCATTGCGGATCACTGTAAATATTTACTAAATACCGGCTGGCCGTGAGATCACTGATCGTGGACCACATGGTCAACTCGGGCTCGCTTCCATCGGGTTTTTCATCGACGGTCCCCGGAACGATGTCGAAACCATGAAGAAGGCGAATTGTTCCTAACTCCGCTTCCGCCTGATCTGCCGGCGTTTTAGCGAATCGCACCATGGTGAGGACTCGAATGAAACGGCCTGGTGATGTCCCGTCGGCAGGCAACCCACGAAAACCCTGTCCCTGCGAGGACGGGACGAAAGTAGTCCCACCCACCTGTATCGACGCGGGGTTTTCTGGTGAAAAACTCAGGTAATTTGCGACATTGGTCAGATGCCAGTCCAAATATGGTGAATTTGTCGCTACCTGAACCGGATTGTCGACCACCTGCATGCCCTCGGGGTGAAACTCAGCGATAACACATGAGTCTTTGTCATGGATGACGATGTGCAACGGAAGGGGAATCGGGATTTGTTTTGGGGTGACGTTTACGACATTGCAGGTTTCTAACGCAGTCCTAGCTTCTGTCGTGGTCGAACACGTTCCCAATACGAATGCAATAACATCCATGATCCCAATGTCTGAACCATCGTCTTTTGGATCGTAATAAGTACAGTAACCCGGCATGTAGAGCGCATGCGCCGATAATCCCGCCGTGTTCATAGCGTCGGCGTACCATTGTGGATTGCTAAAAGCCGAGAAACCAACGACCCCATACTTGCTGTTCCACTTCTTGCCGTTATGGACTACTTCACTTTGGGCGTCCTGCTTTACCGCCAGAACACCAAGTTCCCAGGGAATTAGGTTGGGAAACTCCATAGTTCGACCGACACACACGGTGCCGTCAGTCGCTGTTGGGTATTTAAAGTTTGTGCACATGTTCGCGTTCCTTACTGAGAAGTTTCTATCTTGGATGGGGCCTTAATTCCCCACGGGGGCCAAGCTTCTGGCAATCTTCACTAATTGATGAGCGGAAAGATTTTTCCCACCGTACGTTTCAATCCAAATTCGAGTTGCGCGCAATCCGCTGACGCCGGGCAGTGTCACTTCAAGGTGTCCACCGAATTTGCTGACACCTGCCTTCGTGCACTTCTTAGTCGATGCTGGATCACAATAGGCCTGAACAAATGCCGGGGAACCATTTATCGTGGTTCGCAGCACTGTCTCTCCATTCCCAATGTCAGAACACATGGGATTACCTTCAGTGATGGTCAATCTTTTGGAATTTGCTTTGCCGTAAAGAACCATTAAGTTTTGTTCGGTGCCCTTGGGGCAAAGATCGTTGCCACCAACATGTTGAGCTTTAATTCCTGCGGTAAAAGAAGGTTCGTAGACCGTATAGGTCACCCCCACCTGCATATTTTCATAGGCGTCGCCTGAGCCCATAGCGACAGCTGGTGCAGCAATACCAATAATGAAAGCACCTGCAGCAACTATTCCTAAAAGTCTTTTCACGCGAATTTCCTCCCACTTGGTCAGGGTGCCATGGTGCCACGTCGCAGGTGTTGATTCAATGCCACTCTTGCAGTAGGTAGTTAGCGGCGAATCAATGCCACTAAATATGCGGTGAGGAAACCTAAGCCGATCCCCAAATATGCAAACCGCGCGATAGTCCAGTCGGCGGGCATGAGAACGGTGAAGAGTGTCATGGCACCACCGGCCACAATCATTACCGCTGCTGATCTGCGAATGGTAATCTCAGGTGCAGATCTGACCAGCCACATCTGCCCACTCAAAGCAAGTAATGTCGCGCCCATCATGCGTAAGGCCCAATCACTTGTTTCCGATGTAGTCAGTCCCAAGAGGTCACCGAAGTACGTTGGCAGAATGATCAATACAACGGAACTAATAAGAAAGACGAGCGAACCCGCTCCAAGAATTCCCCTTATGAGTTTCGCTTGGCTACGGCCGTCACCGTGATCATCCAATTCTGATTCCGAATTATTGAACTCCATGCTTGCTCCGCTCATTCATAGCCTCCGATATGTGGTCATTATTGCTGCTTAACGTCAATGAGAGCGGCTGAAATTCATAATATTTTTCACAACGTGGACTGCCCATCAGTCCATAAGCGGCGCCCCATCAGGTTAACCATCACCGTAAATGTCTGCATGCACCCGCACACATTCAACAAACTCGTCAATTGTTGGCGGCACCAGAGGCTGAGGCGCCGCTTCCTCCTAGAGATCCTTGTGCTCACTCGGATCAATCGCTTCAATTTGTGCTAGGAAGAAAAGGTCGGCTGAGAGCACAACGAGATCAGCGAGCTTGCCCACCTCCAGGGTTCCCAGGTCTTTATCCCGACCGATCTGCCGACCTAGTGGAGACAATCATCACCACCGGAGTGAACTTGACCAGACCACGCGGCGACAGTTGCCCGGTAGATGAAATCACCCTTACCCAACCACTTGATAAGCAAATAATTGCTCGAATAGTGATGGGCAGAAATTGCCGCAGATCCGTATGCGCCTCTTGACCTCAGTGCCTATTTGCGCTTGACTACCGCAAGACACCAATAAATTTGATCCAGTAACACACGAATACAGTCAATCGTTAGGGAATTAACTGATGAAAAAGTCCATGATTAAATATGCAACATTAATATCTGCTGCGGCGCTTGCGATCGGATTACTTAGCATTGCCCCATCGGCTCATGCAGCAAATGCTGACGCCGAATTAACTCTCAATTTTGTTGGAGTGGCGTGCGAAGGATGCACGGTCACGTATCAACCTGCGAATGCGGATAGCCAGATGGAAAAGATCAAAAATGATTCAGTGACTTTCACTTCTGCTAACGGTCCCCTGCAAGCCGGCTACTTCCTGATTTATAATCCCAAGTTTGCTGACCTTGATGCGGCAACAGCAATTTCATTGCAGTACAAAGGAAAGATTCCAGGCCAAAAAATCTCGCGGGCGCGCGCAATTGACTCCAAGCGTGCATCTGTCTGTTGGGCTGGCACTGATTCTCAAAACTCACTCAGGGTACGTCTGAGCACAGTGAAGGACACTGCTCTAACAGGGAAGTCCACCAAAGCAATTCTTGCTTGGGCCCAGCCAACACCCACCGGTGCGACAGGTCCAACATTGCGCACCAATAAGGGCCGAGTCATGTTTAACGGTGACATTGGCTGCGCATCGTAAATATGCAGCAGGCATCCAGTTATTCTCAGTTCGGGACCACCGAAACTGCAAAGTAAATGCAAGGTGCTCTCGTTAGTCTCTGACTAACTCAGTTAGCGAAGGGAAAACAAAAAGACCATCGCTAATTCGATTCACTTGGGCGCCATGCGCCAGAGGGATGTTGTCGCCGGCTTTGGTTTCTTCGTCTTCATCAACATTTCACTACTTGCACTGATAGTTCTCGGTAGCGATGTCCTGGGTCACGACGGCTCGCACGATGCGAAAGTTGGCTTCGGCATCATTGCTGTCGCAGTGAATCTCCTGTTGTGGATTTGGAATGATTCAGCTATTAAAGATGTCTCAGCCAGTAGCAAAGATATTGCCGGTGTAGATCTTGAGACCAAAATCGGTCAAGAATTTGTCAAGGCACCCTGGGCGATGTACCGCGGCCTGGTCCTTGTTATCACCGCTCTGGTCACCGGACCCCTCATTTACAGCGTCTTCTGGTAACAGCACGCTTACTGCTGGGTGTCAAATATCGGAGCCCAGCAGCACGCCGTACCGATTCACCCATAAAGACCGTTTTTCCAAGTTGCAAGAAGCGAAAAGTGCATGAACTAACAACCGTTCTGGCTCATTTATTGCGGGCGCGTCAGCAGTTAACGCCGCACTTCACCCGGAATTTCCTTCTCACCCACCACCAAAACAACAGAGGCCGGCGCACGTGATTTCGCCACGAATTGATAGACGCCAGTTTCGGCAGGTGCCCGGTAACGAGCGAGATAAATAAAGTTGGTGTTGAGAGACGAGTAGTAGAAATCGGTGCGCTCATTGAATTTAATGGCTAATTTCTTTCCTGAGGGCGAGGTAACTACCAACCGAGGAAGTTGTCTTTTCTTGAAGGCATTCTCTGGTTTCTTATCCACGATCAAATATTCCACGACTAATTCTTCACCCTTTTTGAGTGCTGCGCGGAAAGCTTTCTTCTGACCTGATTTGGTGAAGGACGCGCGGATGGCGAATGAGACCGTGCCGTCAACTAACAAAGGACCCGCACTAGGAGTTGTGTCGCTATTGAGCAAATTAACCGGTGTGTGAGCCAACGCAGGTGTTGCCATTTGCGGCATAACCATGGCAACTGCGACAAGTAACACAATGGGAAATATTCTCTTCATTGGCTTTCCTTAGTTGTCTTCCTCGATGCGGTCCGTCTAAATGATCAAAGTAAGTATGCCACCTTTAGCCGTAATCAGCCGATCGCTCGTCTGGATTCAAAGATGGGCGCAAATTCTTCGATTTCGGCGGCGGTATTTCCATTGGACCTGGCGACCAGACGCCGGTTGGCTATACCGGCTTGAATGTGGCTGACCTGCCCCAGAGAAAGTTTCCTATTTTGGTGTTGATTTTTGGCCTTAGTGAAAGGCTAGTTTCATGCCACGTGCCTATCCTGATGAGTTCCGAGTGAGAGCTGTTTCATTGATTCGAGCTGGTCAAACGGTGAGGAAAACTGCGTCCGATTTGGATGTGAGTTGCGCTATCCTTCACCGTTGGGACAAGCAAGAAAAAATAGATAGAGGAGAAATCCCTGGCGTTCCCCTTGCCGAGTCCCGGGAGATGCGTAAGGCACGAAAACGGATTCGTGAGACGCGAAAACGAAGTTGAGATTCTTCGCAGAGCCCATGAAATGTTGGGAAGCAACTCGCGTCACCCAAAAGGCTTCACGCAGATCAATTGATGTCGATTCCGCCGGCTGTCTTCACCGAGTACGACCCAAGGAGTTCGATAGTCTTGGTTTCGCGATCTCAAGGATTATTCATATTACCCCCGTAATTTGATTACTGAATTGACGCAAAGTCTGCCACAGCTCACTAACAATTGAGTGAATGGATTCGAAACCAGGTAAATTCTTCCATGGCCCCAATGAATTCCATTTCATCCTAGTAGTCGTTCCAATCACAGCCACGGTTAACACCGCAGTCAACGAGTTCTTTACAGAGGGCTCGGTGGGCAACGGCCACGTTCCAGTCTTGTGGGTCGTCATCACCCGTGACGACCCAACTGTTGGCCCAATCACCTGGCCCATTGAGTTGATGAGGGGTCCGCCTGAGTTTCCGGCATTGAGTGGGGTGGTGGCAATAACAACGGACCCTTCCCACCCCGATGGGTGAACTAAGACCCTCACATCAGGCGGACGCCCCACAAGAGGTCATGCCACTAGTAATAAAGTTTCTGTCCACAGGGTGTGGA
>Ga0307986_10003330_pt1 | contig 11219 bp, 11 predicted proteins | sample EllFjometageno82_FD_203170 | JGI IMG/M metagenome (GOLD analysis project Ga0307986, IMG submission 203170) | Marine microbial communities from Ellis Fjord, Antarctic Ocean - #82 | ecosystem: Environmental > Aquatic > Marine > Unclassified | place: Southern Ocean | collected 2014-10-09
GTTTTGATAAACTAGGATATGATCAAGATGGATTAGGTAAATTTGGATATGATAAAAATGGTTTTGATAAAAACGGTACCCACATAGCAACTGGTACTTTGTTTAACAGTGCTGGATTAAACAAAGAGGGAAATTATGGAGCAACTGGAACAACATTCAACAAAGAAGGAATTCACAAAGCAACTGGAACAACATTCAACGAAGAAGGATTTGACAAAGATGGTTTTGATAAACTAGGATATTATCAAGATGGATTCAACAAAAATGGATATGATAAAAATGGTTTTGATAAAAACGGTACCCACATAGCAACTGGTACTTTGGTTAACAGTGCTGGATTAAACAAAGAAGGAAATTATGGAGCAACTGGAACAACATTCAACGAAGAAGGATTTGACAAAGACGGTTTTGATAAACTAGGATATGATCAAGATGGATTAACTAAATATGGATATGATAAAAATAGTTTTGATAAAGATGGTATTCACTTAGTAACGCATACTTTGTTTAATACTGCCGGATTCAACAAAGATGGATTCAACAAAGATGGATTCAACAAAAATGATTCTGACAAAGATGATTTTGATAAACTAGGAAAGAATAAACAATAATTGACTAGTAATGAAAACTAATCAGAAAACTAATCCACATTAACTAATTATTATTTTCAATAAAACATGCTGAATTTGGAACTTAGATGGGCTGAGTTACTCCAATCTACTTTATTAGATGGTATTTTGGGTATATTTTGTGTTAAATAATTTAAGAGGAACTCTTCGACCTGCATTGGAAAAAGTAGGTAAAGGATTTGCTGCAACTGGACTCTCTCCTAACTTTTGGACTGTGGTTGGTCTTGTCATTGCACTATCTTCTGCTGTTGTTTATGGAATGGGTGTTGAATTTGGATTAATTATTGGTGGTATTTTGTTACTTGTTTCAGGATTTTTTGATATGGTTGATGGTCAAGTTGCAAGAGTAACTGGAAAGACATCCAAAAAAGGTGAATATCTTGATTCAATGTTTGATAAAATTTCTGAAGTTGCAATTTTTTTAGGAATCTTAATTGGTGGATATGCAGAACCATATGTTGTATTACTTGCAATAACTTTATCATTGTTAGTTAGTTATGCGCGAGCAAAATCTGATTTAATTAACATAAAACTTCAAGGCATTGGAATTGGTGAAAGAGCTGAGAGACTTTTGGTAATTGCAATAATTGGTATTGTTGGTTTCATGGATTACGCTGTAGTTATTGTAATTATAATTGCAGGAATTACCTTGATTCAGAGAATGATTTTCACTACAAAAAATATTAAAGAACAATAGGTCTCTTTTGGTAAATTGTGACCAAAAGTAGTCATGTTATGAAGCAACGTCATTTCTAGAAATAAAATAATTTCCTAAATACTCACTACACTTGAAGATTATATTGAAATCTATATTCACCATTGCAATAGTAGCAGTTGTTATGATTGGAGTTATGGTTCCAAGTGTTTTTTCACAAACTTTTGTCCAAGAAAAATATGATCCTTATTCTAGAGAACAATGCCATAACGAGACTCATGTTATTCCAGACAAGCAAATCTATGAATCTGGAGAAACGGTAACATTCACAGTTGAAATATTTGATCCATGTTATCCTGCACGAGGGAATGGATACTATGATTTGGAATTATGGGTAAAAGAAGACATTCGTAATGAACTACAATCTGACGGTGAAGTTGGAAATGCGGGTGTTTCAATTGAAACAATGCAGATTAAAACAGGTCAACAAAAAATATTTCAATTTATTCCCGAAGTTTTAACATGGACACAAGAATATCATGTATTAGAAAAAATTGGAAATGATATGCATGAATTAATCCAATATGATAAAGAAAATAATAGAATGTTTGACGAGAATGATGATGGGATGTATCTTTCCTTTGTTGTCTTGCCGCCACAAAATACTCAAGAACTCACAACTTCTGAAGGCGGTTGTCTAATCGCAACAGCCACTTATGGTTCTGAAATGTCACAACAAGTTCAACAACTCAGAGAGTTGCGAGATAATCAATTACTCCAAACAATATCAGGTACACAATTCATGGCGATGTTTAACCATGTTTACTATTCATTCTCACCAACAATTGCAGATTACGAAAGAGAAAATCCCCTATTCAAGGAAGCAGTAAAACTTGCAATCACTCCGATGATTAGTTCATTGTCATTAATGGAGAGTGCAAATTCTGAATCAGAAATATTGAGTATTGGAATTTCAGTTATTGTACTAAACCTTGGAATGTACCTAGGGGTTCCAACTATTGTAATTGTAGGAATTAGAAAAATTACTTTTTAAAATTAGATAGATGTAATGACGATTAACCAAAATTGGTCAAATAATTGTGATCATCTTTAATTATGATTTTCCACTTAATGTGATTGTGACAAAGTGGAGAGGAAAAGGAATCATAATTCCATTCATTATATTTGGGATCTTGTTTACTGTTGGAATGCTACTAAGTAATGTAGTTGAACCATAAATTACTGAATTAAAGAAGAAATCTTAACGCTAAGTGTATGTGACAATTAACCAAAACTGACGGATTATTAAAGACTAAAAATTAACCGCGAAGTTTACCGCGTTTTCTTCTACTCTCTTCTGATCTTACTTTGATAATTTTGAAATGAACTGCACATGAAATACAATAGTGTTTCAAAACAGTTGGTGATGCAATGTATGCGCCTTGTGCACGTAATTCTTTAGCTAAAGTATGTTCTACTAAATTTAATCTGGAAGTAACTTTTTTGGCCTTATCTTTTGGAACTGTTTGTCCACAGTTTGTACATTGTACTGTACCTGAAGATCCTTTTCCTCCTTTTGTACGACCTCTACTTGCACGTTTAAGTGGCATAAAATTCTGCCATTTTGCCTCCTTATATTCTTGCGGGTAATTTAAAAAAATTGTTAATTTTACACCTAAATTTATGGAAAAATTACTTTATCCTTTAATGCTAGTTTAAGTAAATAATTTTGATTAGATTTGAAAGGATTATGTCATGTTTGTTTTAGGTCTGGCATAGAATTAATTATTTCAAAAGGTAAGATTCTCTGTTCTGACTGTCTTAATGAAAATGATGCAAAAAACTAAATTTACTAAATTTAAAAATTAACCATGAAATTATCTATTTTTTCACATTGTGCACTTGATACTATTTCCATTGCAGGCAATTCTTATGAACAAATTGGAGGTGCTGCCTCTTATTGTGGACTTATGGCACGTGAATTCAAATTCGATGTAAATCTTTTTACAAAATTTGGTCCTGATTTTCCAACACAATATCTTACTGAACATAAAATTAATCTGATAAACTCAGAATCTAAAAAAAATACTACTAAATTCTCTATATCTATTTCTGGTTCTGATAGAACTTTAAAACTTGAAAACGAATGTGATCCAATTGAGTATTCTAATCTTGATGCTGATGGTCATATTGTTAGTCCCATTTTTCATGAAATTTCCGATGATGTTTTTAAAAAAATTAAATCTGATTCTAATTTTCTTTTTGTTGATCCTCAGGGATTTTTGCGTCAAAAAGATTCTAACAATAATATTATTTTAAAAAAAACTGATCTTGATTTATCTGATGTAAATGCAATTAAAATTAATCCTGAAGAGGGTCAAAATATTGTTAGTGGTTCACACGATGAAATGATGCTGGCATTACAAAAAAAAGGGATTGAATATGTACTATTAACTAATAAAACAGATGTTTCCTTGTTGGTAAAAAATCGAGTTTATTCCCTTAAATTACCAAATAAACATGTTCATGACACAACTGGCATTGGAGATATTTTTTGTTCTGCATTTACTTGTACAATGCTAAAAGAAAAAGACTTTTTGTGGGCATTATGTTTTGCAGCAGGTTCTGCTCAGGCTGCACTTGAATCTAATGCCGTTGGGTTACAAAAAATCCCTAAAAAAGGAATGGTTGAAAATAATGCTTCATATTTTTATAATTTAGTAGATTTTAGAGACTTGTAATGTGATAGTCTGTCTGTATCTGTAATTTTTATCTTGAACTTTTATTCGCCTGTTTTAATCTTTGAATAATTTTTTTCTCGTATAAAGACGATAGATTATTTGGATTTATTCAACTAATCTGGCATCTTCTTTTATTGTATTTAATACAAGATGAGTTAGTGTATTTTCCACATTAGGTATTGCTGATATTTTTTTTACAAAATCACTCAAAAATTCACGAGTTTTGAACTTTGCAATAATTACCATATCTGCATCACCCGTTACATCATAAACTGCAATAGTATTATCATATTTTGCAACTTCATTTTCAATTTCTAACATTTTACCTTTACTAGTTTTAATTTCAATTATTGCTGTAATGTCAAACCCGAGTAATTCATGATTAAGGCGAACTGAATATCCTTGAATGATATTTTCTTTTTCTAGTTTTTTTATTCTAGATAGAACTGTTACAGTAGACACTCCTAATCTGTGAGATAACTGTCGTGCAGATTGCCTGCCATCTACTGAAAGATGTTTCAGAATTTCAATATCTTTATCATCCATGCTCAAAATCTATTATGTTAAACAAATATTTAAAAATATTTAATTAATTCAAATATGTGTTATAAAAATATCTAGAATTACTATAATTAGTTAATAAAAAATCATAATAACTTAAATATTTTAAAGTTGTAACTATGGTGTGATAGGAGTTCAAATTTAATTGGCCACAGCATATGTTCTCATAAATTGTGAGCTTGGCGCTGAAGAATTTGTAATTTCAGAGCTTAACTCAATTGTTGGTGTTGTTGAGGTTCACGGTACCTTTGGCGCTTATGACATACTTGCAAAAGTTCAATCAGATCAAGTTGAGGCGTTACGTGAAACCATCACCTGGAAAATTAGAAAAATCCCAAAAATACGTTCAACCTTGACGTTGATGGGAATAGACGGACAAGGATAAATCAGCATAAAATAAAAGAATCATTCTCTATACTCTCTAAAAACTATTCATATGTTTAGTTTTTTATATTAAAATTAATTAAATGTTAAGAAATTTTATGATATACTTTAAGTTTGATTATAGCACTAATATGATATGAGCTATTGTATGGAATGCTACGATGTTGCAGATGTATGTTTCTGTAACTTGGAGAAAGTGATTCTTAGCGAATACATCGATGGGATGAGGGAATGTTCAGACCTAAAATGTTACTGTAAGAAACACATTCCCCAAAGGTGATTTTTTTGGAGTTAAATCCAAAATTCACCAATTGCATGTTTTGCAATATGTCCTTTGAGAATTGTAATTGTATGTGTACTTACTGTGATCAAAGAGATTCATGCGAATGTGTATTATTTGATTCCATGACAGGTGGATAAATTATAACATCAAACAAGTTTTAACAAATGTTAAGATCAACCTTTTATTTTATAATCACATAAGATAATTACAAGCCAACACAGTATTCATTGTCATAAATCCGCATCGTGTTACTGGTGTAAGCCTACCTGCTACATTACGTAGAGGGTGTAAGTAGTTGGCTTGGTTTTTACTTTGTTAATAATTTAAAAAAATAACAAACAAATTTTAATTATAATTTACAAGTAATTTTAATATCTCATAAGATAATTATATGTTGAAAACATCAGATGGATAACAAAACTTGAAATAAAATTTTATTTTCTAATAATTTTAATTTAAGTTATCTATCTTATGACGATTTTAAATTAAAATATAATTAATTTAAAAATAATGTACATCTGTTATGATTCTATAATATTTTAAATAAACATGATAGAAATAAACCGTATCAAATTTGATACACTTTATTTGTTTAAAGTTTAAATTAACTTATAGATTGTGATGTGCTATGAATCATATTCCATTGGAGCATTACCTTAAGGTGATCCCTAAATCCACACCTGGATTACAAAAAGACGGTGCAACTAAAGTGGAAACTGGAATTAAATTTCATGCAATATACAAACTATTTCAAAAAAATAAAATTGAAGGTGGGCGAAATAGAAATAAGGTATTCCTAGACTTGCAATATTATTGTGAATTAGGACATTTTTTTAAGAAACAGCATGAAAATGAGCAACCACAATTTTATCAAACAAATACTGGGGATTATGATTATTTTGAAGAAGAACTCAAACCATTACTTGCAAAGAAATTTAAATCCATAACTGATAACTGGAAAAAATTAGACAAGAAAAAACTATTTCTAAAAACTAGAAAAAAAGATGAACTGCCAAAACCATCTAAAGAATTAGAAAAATGGATTAAAGAATTTGATTCAATAGTGGTTATCACTCAAAACTTAATGTGGAATCGAGAAACTACCAATAGTAACAAGCTGATTCTAACATATTCTACAATAATTAAAGATACAATCAAACAGATAAACAAATTTGCAAAATTGGTACATTCAACAAGTAAAGCAAACGAGGAATATGTTGAGGCTGTATTCATTCGAATGCCATTTCCAATTACTTTCTAATCTATCCTTGATAGCCAGAACTTCCACAATTTCCACAACGATTAACGTGTTTATCAAATCTTAATTCCCCACACTTGACACATCTAGTAAAAGCCATGATGCTTAATCGTCATAACCCACATAATCTCTTCTTGAAGAAATGCCTTTTGTGTAAGACCTGATGATGTGAAAAATAGATCTCAACCATGTGGTGTTTGCCATACATAATTCAATGATTTTGGTTTAGATAAGAAGTTTGTAATTAACTACGCCTAGAATCTAGACATAACTGACCAAAATTGACAAGACATAATGCATTATTCTTTTATTCCCCATTTGGGAATTAGATCTTGATGCAAATAGGAATTTATGGTTCTGCAATCCATGATACTGCTTCAAAAACTATTAAAAAAATATTAGATGATTCACATATTGAATCATTCAATATTACAAAATCCAAGAACAAACATGCAGATTGTATAATTGTTTTAGGTGGTGATAAAGGCGTAAGAAATTATTTTCATAGAACTTTTGATTCTACTTCTCCTGTATTGGGTATCAGTGAAGGTGAAGCAAGTGGATTTTTAGCTCAAATTGAACTTCGAGAATTTTCTTCTTTTGTTAATGTATTAAAAAAACAAAATTTTACTGTTGAAGAAGTTCCTAGACTTGGTGTTAAAATTGATGGAAAAAATGTCTATCCTATTTTAAATGACGTAGCTGTTTTTGCATCCAAAAGTGCAATGTTGATGGAGCACACATTGCGTGTTAATGGTGATGAAGTTTGGCATGACAATAGCGATGGAATAATCATCTCTACTCCTATTGGCTCTTCTGCATACTCTATGTCTGCTGGAGGACCTGTATTATTTCAAGATTCTGCAGTCTTTGAAATAATATCTGTAAATTCTCTTGATGTTACTAGAAGACCAATTATTGTTTCTAATTCTAGCTTTATTGAAATTGATGATATTTCTGCAAGATTACACTGCGAAGTTATTTTAGATGGATTGGACAGGTACAAGGTTAAAAAAACTGTCGAATGCTCAAAGTTTATTCCACCTGCAAAAATTATTCGTCTCAAAAAAGATACTACTGGAATTTCTGCCTTGGCAAAAAAAGTTCATCTTGCTGAAGACTTGCTCAGTATGCCTCCTAGCTCTAAATTATTATTAAAAACTTTAGAGTATGAGGGAGAATTAACTCAAAAAGATTTAGCAAACAAAACATTGCTACCTGATCGAACTGTTCGTTTAGCCTTAAGTCATTTATTAAAAAAAGGATATGTCAAAAAGAAAGTTTCTATCCGTGACGCTAGACAAAAAATTTATAGAATTTCTAAAATTGAATAACTCCTAAAATTCTATATTTCTATAATTATTTTTCTGCTGATGCCTTGATGAATGCTGAAAATACTTTTTCTGGAAATCCTGGTCTACTATTAAATTCAGGATGGAATTGGACGCCTATGTAGAATTTATGTGATGGAATTTCCAACATTTCCATTCTTTTACCACTATCACTACTAGCTGAAAATACCAACCCATTTTTTTCAAATTCTGGAATATACTGTTTGTTTATTTCATATCTGTGTCTGTGACGTTTGTTAATTTTTGTTGAATTGTATATTTTTTCAGCATTTGTTTGTGATTGAATTACCACTTCATTTGCACCTAATCTGAGTGAACCGCCCATATCTGAAATATCTTTTTGTTCTGGAAGTAAATCTACAATAGGATTTTTTGTGTCTGCTTTAATTTCTGTAGAATTTGCATCTTCTAAATTTAGAACATTTCTTCCAAATGCAATTGCTGCTAATTGAAATCCAAAACATATTCCAAGATATGGTATATTTTTCTCTCTTGCATAATTTGCAGTTTTAATAATTCCCTCTGAACCTCTTGTTCCAAATCCTCCTGGAATTAAAATCCCATCATAGTTTGATAATTCATCATAGTTTGTTATTAATTCTGAATCTATCCAATCGATATCTATTGACTTCCCGATTTCTGCCCCTGCATGCTTCAATGCATGATTTACACTAACATAACTATCTGCAAGTGTTACATATTTTCCAACCATTGCAACTTTTATTTTTTGATCTTCATGATTGACCATGGTTTCTGCAATTTTATTCCATTCATCCCAGTTAGCTGATGCATTTACCATTCCAACCTTTCCAAATTTTGTAAATATTGAATCCATTATTCCTTGGTCATACAACATTTGAGGAACTTCAAAAATTGATTTAGCATCATGACAAGATAACACATCCTTTGTTGTTACATTGGTGAACATTGCAATTTTTTTCTTTGTTTTTTCTTCTAATGGCATTGAGCACCTAACTGCTAAAAAGTCTGCTTGAATTCCTATTCTTCTTAATTCTTGAACGCTATGTTGTGTAGGTTTTGTTTTTTGCTCTCCTACAACATCTAATGATGGTGCTAATGTAACATGTACAAAAATTACCCCTTGTGGGCCTTCTTCCACTTTCATTTCCCTTAGTGCTTCTAAAAATGGAAGTGATTCAATATCTCCTACGGTTCCCCCACATTCTACGATTAAGAAATCTAATTTTTCATCTTCTGCAACTTTTCTAATTCTATTTTTTATTTCATCTGTAATGTGAGGAATTATCTGTACACAGGCTCCTAGATATTCTCCTTTTCGTTCAGCATCTATTACTGAGGAATACACTTGAGCTGTTGTAATGTTGTGACTTTTTAGAATATCCTGATTAAGAAATCTCTCATAATTTCCAATATCCATATCACATTCTCCGCCATCTTCTGTGACAAAGACTTCACCGTGAGCAATTGGATTCATGGTTCCTGCATCATAATTTAGATATGGATCTATTTTGATGCATGATACTTTTTGATCTGATAATTGTAGTAATTTTGCAATTGATGATGAAGTGACTCCTTTTCCAAGGCCGGACATTACGCCACCTGTAACAAAAATAAATTTAGTCTGCACATTAATGAATTAAACATCTAGTTTTTGTATGTTTTGTCTATTTTGAGTATCACAATTACTGCTGACGTGTTTCTTTTTTCAAACTTTTTGTAAATGATATTATTTTTGATTCTAATTGTGCTGGCTTTGTTTTTTCAATTAATTTCAAGTATGCACTTCCTACAATTACTGCATCAGCTCCTGCTTTGATATATTTTTTTACATCATCTGGTGTGGATACTCCGAATCCTATCCCTATTGGAATTTTTCCTTTTGTTTGTTTTTTCACATTTTTAATTGCTTTTAATGTATAATTCTTGATCTCTGTTTTTACCCCTGTTGTTCCAAACACTGCAACAAGATACAAAAATCCTGATGACATTTTAGATATTTTTTCTATTCTAGTTTTACTTGTATTTGGAGATATCAAAAATATTGTATCCATATTATTTTTTGCAGCTTCAAGGTATTCTTTTGATTCCCCAATTGACATGTCTGGGAGAATAAATCCGTCTATACCTGCTTTTTTTGCATCCAAAATAAATTTCTCATACCCCCTATGATATATGATATTTGTATATGTCATCAATACTAGTGGAATTTGTGTTTCTTTTCTAATTTTTTTTACAATACTAAAAAATTTAGAAATATTGGTTCCTTTTTCAAGTGACACTGTACTGGCATTTTGAATAACTGGTCCGTCTGCTAGAGGATCTGAAAATGGAAATCCTAATTCAATAATGTCTGCTCCGCCTTTGACTAAACCCCTTACTGTTGAAATTGTAGCTTTTTCATTTGGAAATCCTAACATAATGTATGATATCAGTGCTTTTTCATTTTTTCTTTTCAATTCATCAAATTTCTCTTTAATTCTGGACATTTTGTAACCTAACTATGTTGAATTTGACATTAAATAAAAACTGTTTATTCTAACAAGACTGCTGAATAAAAGCACCTGAGTACATGCTGATTGATTCTTGTTTGATTTTCTATTACTTGGGTTTATAGGATGAAGATTGAATTTATCTAAGTGATGTCACTTCGTTGTAAAGTATGCAATGCTACTAAAAGCACAACACAAGAAAATTCTAGCACCAATTGGGAATGTCAAAATTGTGGTAGCTTACTTGATTCTAATGGCAACATTGCTTCTAAATAATTCAACCAACAAAATTATTGTTACAAAAACAAATAATCTTATTTCATGTTTTTACTGCTGTTTTATCTTGCAGGTCTTTTGAAGGCTCTTTCTTTGACTGTACCTAATATTGCAGATGTATTTTCAAATCTTCTACCCACTTCTTCTTTAGCTTTATCTGATTTTTGTTCACCTTCTATTATGAACACTTTCTTGACAATTACTTTATCTTCATCACTATCTTTTTTGTAAACAATATTAATTCCTGTAGGCATTTGACCTTCTTTTAGAATTTTCTTCTTTCTTGGTTTATTATCATCATTTTGTTTTTTTTGTGACCAACTGATATTATTTACATCTGATGATGAAGATTTTTCAATATTATAATCTCCTAATGACTTTGTCATAATTACCCACATTATCTCTAGTTAACAAATGTACTGAAACTATTAAATTTGTAAAATTATCTAATTAGCACTAAGATTGCAGATAATGCTACAACCACTCCAAATCCCGTAATTATAGCAATTTTTGCATTGTCCATTGTATTATACAATTGAAATGAACCTTTTGGCAATATTTTACTTCTTTTCTATATTGTTTCTAGTGTCCAATTTTAATAAATTATGT
>Ga0307986_10003332_pt1 | contig 11217 bp, 8 predicted proteins | sample EllFjometageno82_FD_203170 | JGI IMG/M metagenome (GOLD analysis project Ga0307986, IMG submission 203170) | Marine microbial communities from Ellis Fjord, Antarctic Ocean - #82 | ecosystem: Environmental > Aquatic > Marine > Unclassified | place: Southern Ocean | collected 2014-10-09
ATTACCAAATGAAATTAAAGATAAAATCAAAACCGCCACAGGAATTTTCTCTTCATCAGGTCCAATTGCAGTAACAAGAATCGAAAGAGAGAAAGAGATGGGTATAAAAACTACTAAAAATTTAGAAGCTGAGCATTCCCTTGTAAAAATGGTGAATGGGAAAGAAACCTTGTACATTTCACCAGGTCATTTGATAAAAATTAATAACGTTGATGAAATAGAGAGAGACTATTTAAAAAATTTCCTGATTGACCACGTAAATAAAGAGGAGTTTCTTTTTTCATATGAATGGTCGAAGGGAGATATTTGTCTCTGGGATAATATTAGTATTTTACATAAAGCTAGTGAAATAAAAAATTGTAAAAGAGTAATGCATAGAATTACTATAAAATAGCTAGGCATAAGGCACTTGACAGCATAATTCTCCTTCACAATTGTTTGCTTTATATATTGATATTAGTTTAATGATTAATAAAAAATAGAATTTAAATGAAAAAAAAACCTTTTTTAATTGCTGAAATTTCTGCAAACCACTGTGGGGATTTTAATTTAGCAAAAAAATTAATTACTTGTGCTAAAATTAATGGAGCAGATGCTGTAAAATTACAAACCTTTACAGCTGACACGATGACTCTAAAATCAAATAAATCATTTTTTAAAATTAAAAGTGGACTGTGGAAAGGTTATAAACTCTGGGATTTATACAATAAAGCACGAACGCCTTTAGAGTGGCACTCTAAGCTCTTTAAATATGCAAAATCTATTGGAATAAAAATTTTTAGCACACCATTTGACGAAACAGCAGTGGATTTTTTAGAAAAACTAAATTGCCCAATTTACAAAGTCGCATCATTTGAAATGACAGATTTAAATTTAGTAAAAAAAATTGCAAAAACTAATAAACCAATGATTATTTCAACTGGCATGGCTTCACTTGATGAAATTAAAGAAACTTATCAAACAGCAAAGAAAAATGGATCTGGAGACATAACTTTGCTTTATTGCGTCAGCAACTATCCTTCATCATTAGATGATTTTAATCTTAATAATATCAGAATTTTAAAAGAAAAATTTAAGTGCAAGGTTGGACTCTCTGATCACTCTAAAGATAATAGAGTAGCTATTTCTAGTATTGCTTATGGAGCAGAAGTTATTGAAAAACATATAGCGCTAGAAAACCAAAAGAAAGGTTTAGATATTGAGTTTTCCTTAAAAGGAAAAGAAATAAAACAATTTAAAGAAGACATTAATGTTGCTTTCAATTTAATTGGAAAGTCTATTTTTTATAGAAAAAAAAATGAAAGTAAATCTAAAGTATTTAGGAGGTCAATTTTTTCAACTAAAGATATAAAAAAAGGTGAGAAATTCTCAAAAAAAAATATTAGAATTGTTAGACCTGGATACGGAATTCCGCCAAAATATTATAATTTAATATTAAATAAAAAATCTCCTTTAAATATTTCAGGTGAAAGTCCTATTAGCAAAAGAGTATTAAACAAACTTAAAAAGTTATAGGGTAGCTTTATGAATATAAAAAATAATAAAAATATTGAAAAAGGTTTAAAATTAGTATCTCAAATACAAAGTGTTAGATCAAATAATAATAAAAATTGGATGGATCTCCTAAGGCTTTCTTTGAAATTAGATTTTAGAACCACTTCAAAAATTTTAAAAGAAATTTGCAAAGATGATAAAAGAATATCTATACTTGCAAAAAAAATTTATAATCTTAAATAAATAACTTTAGAATCTAAGTTACTTTAACCTGTAAATTGTTTTAAATTTGGTTTGAAATAATTAGGTCCCTTCATAACTTTTCCGCTTTCATCATAAATAGGATTACCATCAGATCCTAGTTTGCTCATATTAGAGCGTTGCACTTCATCAAAACATTTATCAAGATTAATACCGAATGCGTGGCCTGCACCATACGTTACATACAAAATATCTGTAAGAGCGTCAGCTATTTCATTTATGTTTTTTTCCTTTATTGCCTGATTTAACTCATCAAGTTCTTCTTTAATAAGATCACACCTCAACTGAACTATCTTTTCACTGGGAAATTCAGCTTTATTTTTAACTTCCTGACCAAAAATTTGCATAAACTTTTTAACACTTTGAAAATTGCTCATATTTACTCCATATCAAGTTTGATTTATTTTAAACGAGTCTATATTATAACTACAAACCATTCATGAAATATAGAATTGAATTTGACAGTATTGGAAAAGTTAAAGTAGATAGTGATAAGTATTGGGGTGCCTCCACCGAAAGATCAAAAAAATATTTTAATATTGGAGATTTTCTAGTCAAACCCGTTGTTATTCATTCAATAGCTATTATCAAAAAAGCAGCTGCCATTATTAATGCAAAGAACAGAGATTTAGATCAAAAAATTAGTAAATATATTGTTAAGGCTTCAGATGAAGTAATTAAAGGCAAGCTTAATAAGCACTTTCCTTTAAAAGTATGGCAAACAGGTTCTGGAACACAAACAAATATGAATGTTAATGAAGTTATAGCTAATAGGGCTATTCAAATGATGGGTGGAAAATTAGGTAGTAAAAAACCTGTTCATCCTAATGACCATGTTAATAAATCACAATCTACAAATGATGTATTTCCTTCTGCTATGCACATTGCAATTATTATTAAAACTAAACAAAAATTATTACCTTCTCTTAAATTGTTAGAAAAAGAATTGCAAAAGAAGGTTAAAGAGTTTAAGCAAATTGTGAAGCTGGGAAGGACGCATTTGCAAGATGCAACTCCTTTAACTTTGGGTCAAGAGTTTTCTGGTTATCAATTTCAGTTAAAAGAATCAATTAAAAGAATTGAAACAGCTTTAGAAGAAATTTATTATCTAGCTCAAGGTGGTACGGCTGTAGGTACAGGACTTAATACAAGAAAAAACTTTGACAAGCAGATTGTTAAGGAAATTAGCAAAATTACAAAATTACCCTTCAAAGTTGCTCCGAATAAGTTTGCCGCTTTAGCTGCTCATGATCCTATAGTAAATTTTTCAGGTACGATGAATACAGCGGCAGTTTGCTTAATGAAAATTGCGAATGATATTAGATTTTTAGGTTCGGGACCTAGAGCTGGTTATGGAGAATTAATTTTACCATCAAATGAGCCAGGATCATCAATAATGCCTGGAAAAGTTAATCCTACTCAATGTGAAGCTGTAACAATGGTTTGCGTAAAGGTGATTGGAAACCACAATGGTATAACAATGGCAGGGTCACACGGGCATTTTGAATTAAATGTTTTTAAGCCTTTGATCATTCACAATATTCTACAATCGATAGAAATCATGGCAGATTCTACAAAAACATTTGCTGATTATTGCATCAAGGGAATAAAAGCGGATAAAAAAAGAATTAAATATTTGTTAGACAATTCTTTAATGCTTGTAACTGCTCTTTCACCAAAAATTGGCTACGATGAGGCAGCAAGAATTGCAAAAGAAGCACATAAAAATGGAACAACTTTAAGAGACGAAGTCATTAAATCCGGTATTATTAGCGATAAAGATTATGATAAAATAATGAATCCTATGTCTATGACTAGGCCAAAGTAATTTAATTATTAAAATTGTTAAAAAAATTATTCATTTTTGAATTATTAAAAATATTACTTAGTGATTTCTGAACTACTTCAATCATAAATTTTTCTTCATAATTTTTAATTTTTTCTTTTTTATAATCTTCTTTGTCAAATACAAGCTTTTCAAAAACTACCTTTGAAATTGACGGAACTATAAAACCTGAAATAGCAAGCTCCTTAGGAGATTTTTTTTTATATTTAATAGTTTTCAATATATTAAAGTGAATTTTTCCTTTCTTTCCAAATTCAGAAATTTTAGCGTCAAAAAATATTGAATTATTTAAACCTATTTTAAAATCTTTGAATAAAATTTCACCGTTTTCAAATGATATATTTCCACTAAACATCTTTTTAAAAGTAAAAAAACCATTAATTTTTTTTATTAGTTCTAACTTATCAAAATTATCTGAAAAATATTTTTTTTGAATTATAGGAAACAATTTTTCTATATTTAAGATTGTTGGTTCAAAATTTAAATCAACAAAAAAATTTGGCTGTAAGGTTATTTCACCCTCAAATGATGAATTTATTATATTATTTCTGACAAATCCTTTGTTTATTTTAATATTTTTTTCTTTTGTAAAGTTAAATTGGAAAAAATTATTTAAGACTTCTAAATTTACGAAACCATTAAAAATACCGAAACTATCTTTATTTCTAAAAAAAATACTACTCAGTATATCAAGTTTTGGAATTTTAATTTCTATATTAATTCCATCTTCTAGTTTGCTATTTAATAAAAAAATAATTTTATGTTTTAAAAAAATTCCATTTATACTTAACTGCTGTCGATTATTATTAGAGCTTATTTTTGTAATACTGTCATTGATTTCAAATAAATATTTATTATTTTTTGTTAAAATAATATTATTTTCTTTGAAGGAAATTTTTTGTTTATTTTTTTTTAAATAATTGAATAGTTGATTTATTTTACTAATATCAATTATGGTTGCTCCACCTTTTATTATTATTTTTTTATAGTAAATTTTTTTATATTTTAAAATACTGTTTAAGCTAAGAATTATTTCAATTTCACTACCGTTTACTACTAAAATATTTTCTTTAAGACTCAAGTTTCTGCCGAATACTTTAAGTCTAGGTGTAGGGAATACTTTGTAGCTGATTTTTGAAATATCTTTAATATCGATATCATTATTTATCTTAAGACTTTCTTTTATAAACTGAGGGGAATAATTAAAAAAATTTGGTATAGAAAAATAAAAAAAAAAAATAATAAAAAAAAATAAAAGTAGTAAAAAAAAATTTTTGTAAATAATTTTTTTGTTAAAAATAAAATTGAAATTTTTAATCATTTATAATATTTAAATAAATAGTATATAGTTATTCGAAAGTTATGGATTCTATAAATAAATTAATAGAAGATTTAAACAAGGTACAAAAAGAAGCTGTGTTAAGCACAGAAGGACCTAATCTAATAGTAGCTGGTGCCGGCTCAGGGAAAACTAGAGTACTAACAACAAGATTAGCACATATTATTAACTCTAAGAAAGCATGGCCAAACCAAATTCTTTGCGTAACTTTTACTAATAAGGCTGCAAAAGAAATGCAAAATAGAGTGCTAAACTATGTAAGCGAAAAATCGACTGCTGTTCCTTGGCTTGGCACCTTTCATTCAATTAGTGTTAAGTTTTTAAGAAGACACGCTGAAGCAATCGGTCTAAAAGGAAACTTTACTATCATAGACACCTCAGATCAAAAAAAAATAGTTAGGAACATCTGTAAAGCTGAGGATATAGATGCAAAAAAAATTACACCTCAATTTATATTGTCCTTTATAGATAAATGGAAAAATAAAGGCTTACTCCCAGAAGATCTTAACGAAGATAAATTTTCGGGATTAGAAAAATCTATATTTAAAGTTTATAAAATTTATCAAATTAAAATTAGAGAACTTAATGCATGTGATTTTGGTGATCTAATTTTATATTGTGTAAAATTATTTGAAAATCACTCAGATATAAAAAAAATATATAATAATAATTTTAAATATATTTTAGTAGACGAATTTCAAGATACTAATTTTATTCAAAATAAATGGTTGAATCTTTTGGTTAATGAACAACAGAACATTTGTTGTGTTGGAGACGATGATCAGTCAATTTATAGTTGGAGAGGTGCAGAAATAAAAAACTTTTTAACTTTTGATCAAATCTATAAAGATTGTAAAGTTTTTAAATTAGAACAAAATTATAGATCTACCAAAAATATATTAGAAACAGCATCAACTTTAATTTCACACAACAAAGGCAGAGTTGATAAAAAACTTTGGTCCTCAGCACAACAAGGTGAAAAAGTAAAACTTAATTGTTATCAAACAGGTCGTGAAGAAGCAGAAAATATTAGCGACATAGCAGAAAATAAATTAAAAAAAAAATACTCTCTTAATAACGTTGCTATTTTAGTTCGAGCTATTTATCAAACAAGAGAATTTGAAGAAAGATTTCTTAAAGTAGGTTTAGGATATAGAGTTTTAGGCGGAACTAAATTTTACGAAAGAGCTGAAATAAAAGACGCTGTAGCATACTTAAGAATTATGAATCAAAAATATGATGATTTAGCTTTAGAAAGAGTGATTGAAAATCCTAAAAGAGGAGTTGGTGAAAGTACTCTTAACCAATTACATAATTTCGGGAGTCAAAATAAATTATGCCTTGAAGACTCTATCAAAAAAAAATTGGAGAGTGATGACCTAAGACCTAAAATCAAAACAAGTTTATTACAGTTAACTAAAATGATTGATAAATGGCGTATAGATGCAAAGACTAATAAGCATTACGATCTCTTAAAAATTATTCTAGATGAGTCGGGCTATTCAGAAATGCTTAAAAATAAAAAAGATTTAGAAAATGAAAATAAGCTTGAAAATATAAAAGAACTATTGAGAGCAATGCACGAATATGACAACTTACAATCCTTTTTAGAACATGTTGCGCTGGCTACTTCTATTGATAAAGAATGGGAAGGTGAAAAAATCAATTTAATGACTATGCATGCAGCTAAGGGATTAGAATTCGATGTTGTTTTTTTACCAGGATGGGAAGAAGGTTTATTTCCTCACCAGAAATCTTTAGAAGAAAAAGGTGATGCAGCTTTAGAGGAAGAAAGAAGGCTTGCGTATGTTGGAATAACTAGGGCTAAAAAAGAGGCCTATTTATCTTTTGCAATGAAAAGATCATATCATGGTGACTGGATGGATGCTTTACCATCAAGATTCATAAATGAAATTCCAGATGAAAATATTGAAAAAAATGAAATAGAAGCTGCGTCAGAATTTAAAAGTGACTTCGAGTTCAATCAAGATATTAATATAGATTTTGACAATGAATATAGAAGTCCTGGTTGGGAAAGATTTAAAAAAAATAAAATGTTAAAATGGAAAAAATAATAAAATTAAGAAAACTTTTTAAATCCTATGATTTAGACGGTTATATAGTACCAAAAAATAATAATTTTTTTGGTGAGTATGTCCCTGCTCCTGAAGATAATTTAAAGTATATTTCTGATTTTACAGGCTCAGCTGGTTTTGCTGTTATTCTTAAAAATAAAAATTATATGTTTGTAGATGGCAGATATACAATACAAGCGGAAATTCAGTGCGGAAAGCACTTTCAAATTTGTAACATTCCAAACGAGTATCCTTTTAATATTTTCAACAAGAAAAATTTAAATTTAGGATTTGACCCGAAACTACATACAGAAAATTCATTAAAAAAAAATTTTGGAACTAGTTTTATAAAACTAAGACCACTTAATAAAAATTTAATTGATCTTATATGGAAAAGAGAAAGAAAATTAAGCATTAAACCTTTTTATTTAATTAAAGATAAAGATGCTGGATTAAAAGTTAAACAAAAACTAACTAAGTTAGTAAAACTAATCAAAATTAATAAAATTGATTATTTGTTTACCACAGCTTCAGAAAATGTAGCGTGGTTATTAAATATAAGAGGTCATGATATAAGCTATTCTCCTCTACCTAACTCACATACAGTAGTTGGTAAAAATGGAAAAGTTTTATTATTCTGCGATTTAAAAAAAATTAACAGCATTTTTAAAGCTAAAATAAATAAAAAAATAAAAATTTATGACTTCAGTTTATTGCCAAATTTCTTTTTAAATTTATCTAATAAAAATATTTTAATAGATTCCTCAACTTGTTCTATTTTTTATAAATCAATTATTAAAAAAAATAATTTAGTATTGGATAAACAAGATCCAATTTATTATTTAAAATCCTTAAAAAATAAAACAGAAATAGAAAATTCTATTAAATCCCATATTTTTGATGGCGCCGCATTAACTAAATTTATATTTTGGTTAAAAAGTAATTTTAAAAATAAAAACATAAGTGAAATTTCAGCGCAACAAAAACTTTTAGAATTTAGAAAAAAAAATAAATCATTCTTTGATTTAAGTTTTCCAACTATATCTGGTGCCGGTCCTAATAGTGCAATAATTCATTATAAGGCAAATAAAAAAAGTAACCGTTTATTAAAAGAGGGGGATGTGTATTTAGTCGATTCAGGTGGTCAGTATTTATATGGAACAACAGATGTAACGAGAACTTTGTCTCTAGACGTAGAAAATGTTAAAATTAAAGAGATTTATACTCGAGTGTTAAAAGGACATATAGCTGTTGCTTCGTACAAACTAGATAAAAATTCATGTGGAGATAGAATTGATAAATCTGCTAGAAAATTTTTAAATGATGTAAACCTAGATTATCCACACGGAACAGGTCATGGTGTTGGTTACTTTTCAAATGTTCATGAGGGACCTCAAGCCATCTCGAGAGGAAACAAGGTAAGATTTGAAGAAGGAATGATAACTTCTAACGAGCCTGGTTATTATAAGAAAAATCATTTTGGTATACGAATTGAAAATTTAGTTTACGTCAAAAGATATAAAAATAAATTAAAGTTTAAAGACCTTACTTTAGTTCCTATCGATAAAACATTAATTGAAAAAAAACTCTTAACATCTTTTGAAAAAAATTGGCTAAATAATTATCACCAACGAGTATTTAAAAGCTTAAAAAAATTTATGAATAAATTTGAGGTAACGCAACTAAAACAAGCCTGCTCAAATATTTAGTAACTTATACCAATCTGATTCAGAAATAATTTTTACTTTAAGTTCTTTAGCTTTTTCTATTTTTGATTTAGTTGGCTTATTATTACCTGTGATCAAGATACTTAATTTACTTGAAATACTACCTAGTACTTTACCACCATTTTCTTCCACTAAAGATTTTGCCTCTGACCTACTAATTTTTTCAAATCCTCCTGTAAACATTATTGTCTTGCCACTCAACTTACCATTTTTATTCAAAACTCTTGAATTTTCTATTTTTAAATATTTAATTAGAGACGAGACCATCTCATCATTAATTTTATTTGAAAAAAAATCTTCTAAAGATTTTAGTTGTGCCGATCCTATACCATCTAGCTCTTCAATATTCTTTAATAAATTTTCTCTTTTAGATGAATAAAAAAGTTCAGTAAGTTTACTTATATTTTTAAAAAAATTTCCTAAAAGTTTAGCATTCTCTTGACCAATATGTCTTATACCTAATGAATATATAAATCTATCTAGTAAAATCTGTGAAGATTTGTTTATTGCAAATCTCAAGTTTTTAACTGAAAGTTCACCCCAGCCTTCTAACGTTTCAATTTTTTTATAATTTAAATTAAAAATATTAGATGGGTTTTTAATTAATTTTAGGTCCCAAAATTGATCTATAACTTTTTTCCCTAAACCTTCTATATTAAACGCATCTTTAGATACAAAATGTTTTAGTTTTTCTTTTGCAATAAATTGACATTTGTTTTCTTTGTCTAGACACCTTCTTACTGCGTCTATTTTTTTTGTGTTAATATTAATTTCTTTTATGGTATCTGAACCACATGGACATTTAGTAGGAAAAATAAATTTTTTAGATTGTTTGCTTCTCTTTTTTAAATCAACCGATAAGACTTGTGGAATAACATCGCCTGCTCTTTGAATGGTAACGAAATCTCCAATTCTAATATCTTTTCTAATAATTTCTTCTTCATTGTGCAGTGTAGCGTTAGACACAACAACCCCTCCTACCGTTACTGGCTTAACTTTAGCAACTGGTGTTAATGCTCCTGTTCTACCTACTTGAATAACAATATCATTAATTCTTGTAATGGCCTTGACAGATGAGAACTTGTAAGCCGTTGCCCATCTTGGAGAGTTTGATGTACTTCCTAATCTTGCTTGCAAAGAAAGGTCATCAATTTTTATAACCAATCCATCAATGTCATAGTCTAAATTTGATCTAATTTTTTCAATTTTATTATACTGACTATCAATTTCTTCAAGATTTTTAGCTATAAAGTTATAAGGGTTAGTTTTAAACCCCCATTCATTTATTTTTTTTAAAAAGTTTGATTGTGTACTAAAAACAAAAGGTTCTACTTTTCCAAATCCATAAGCAAAAAAATTTAATGGAATTTTTGCAGTTACGTGTGAATTTTTTTGTCTTAATGAACCTCCAGCTGCATTTCTAGGATTGGCAAATTTATCTTTTATTTTTTCAAAATTTTTATTCCCAATATAAACTTCACCTCTAACTTCAAAAGTTTTTGGTATATCTTTTGCATTAATAGTATGAGGTATTTGTTCAATAGTTTTGAGGTTTTCAAGTATATCTTCACCTGTTTCACCATCACCTCTTGAAAGACCTCTTATTAATACTCCATCTTTATAAGTTAAAGACGCTGAAATTCCATCAATTTTAGGTTCCATGGAATATGACAAGTTTGTATTTTTATTATTTAGATAATTTTCAATTTTTTTAACAAAATCTTTTATATCACTTGAATCAAATGCATTCGAAAGAGAAAGCATTGGTTTTAAGTGTTTTATTTTATTAAATTTTGAAGAAGGTCTGAATCCAATTTTATTATTAATAGATCCATATTTTTTTAAAAATAAATACTTTATTTCAAGCTCTAAAGTCTCTTTTTTTAATTCATCATATTTTTGATCTGATACATCAGGTTTATCTTTATCGTAATAAGATTTATTAAATTTTTCTATTAACTTAACTTTATTAAGATAATTTTTTATTACACTATCTTCTTTATTAGACATTTATTTTAATTAAGTATTTTTTTAATTGTTCTTTTTATTAGCCCGTCGTCTTTCTTAATTTTATTTTTTTTAGGAAATTTATATGATTTATTTAAAACTTTGTAGCTTTGTTCATACCATTTACTTGAATTATAGTTGTATCCTAAAATTGCTGCTGCTGCTTTCGCTTCTTCCGTTAAACCAATTCTATAATAAACTTCTACCAATCGGTGCAAAGCCTCTTCAATAAAAACTGTTTCAGAGTAGTCATCAACAATAGTTTTTAATCTGTTAATAGCAGGTATCCACTTTTGAGTAGTTATATAGTACTTTGCAACATACATTTCTTTTGCTGCAAGTTGATTGTTGACTAGATCCAATTTAAATTTTAAATCTAAGGCATATTCTGTGTTTGGAAAATTCTTTAAAAAATATTGTATTTTTTCCTTAGTTATTAGAAGTGGTTTAATGTCTTTTTTTTCATAT